>Ga0207671_10000442_pt1 | contig 57078 bp, 55 predicted proteins | sample KBSC24metaG_FD_184352 | JGI IMG/M metagenome (GOLD analysis project Ga0207671, IMG submission 184352) | Corn rhizosphere microbial communities from Kellogg Biological Station, Michigan, USA - KBS C2-4 metaG (SPAdes) (version 2) | ecosystem: Host-associated > Plants > Roots > Rhizosphere > Soil... | reverse complement strand
CCGGAGCCTTGTAGGTCACGTCTACCACCATTCCTGCGACGGTCAAGCCGAGAAGACCGCGGTAGATCACGCGATACGTTCGCGTGCCTTGATACGAGTGGAGTGCTTGAGCACGCCGAAGGTTCATCTCAACGAGTTTATCTCTAACCTGTGCTGCTGTAAGCGGGCTACGCTCTTTCGGCAGAACGCCTTGCTTCTGGGCGAGGGCAAACTGCTGGATTGCGATGCAGACGGTCAGAAACAGGGACCCAGCGGTGAATAGATGCCTAATGCGTCGAGTCGAAGGAAACGCCCAGCTTGTTGTTCTGCCGAATTTCATCGCGCAGTCTCCTCCGAAAGCCTTGCGTAGGACGGATCGGCAGAACCCTCGACCGGCTTGCGGACCGCGGGAGCGCACCCAACAAGCAACTATCGGTCATTCACATGTCGGGAATCTGATCAGAATTGACCAGATTGCGCGCCCGCAAGCCATCGAAGAGGGAAGTAGCGCCTTCTCGCTGCTGAGCTGTAGAGCACCCTTCGCAAAGAGGGCGGGGCTCGGCCCTTCCGTTGTGCAGCACCGCGAACCCCTAGGCACGTACTTCGACGCCCATCGAACTACGCCGAATTTCGCCGAACTTCGCCGAATTGTTGCCGTTCCGAGATTCTTAATCTTGCGCAGACCTCCTTTGTTAATGCAGGTCACGAACGAACTGACGTCATTGCTGCGCCGACGAATTCGGAATCTCGCTCGAAGGGTTGTAGAGATAGCCTGCCCTCAAATTCTTTCTTGAATCACAATTAGATGTATATGCATCCTTCTAATATGAAGAGTTCGACCGTGCCAATTCTTCCTTGCATGTGCGCAAACATTCGCCGCGCTGCCAGGACGATCACCCAACGGTATGACGAGGCGCTGCGGCCTCTAGGACTGACGATCACGCAGTTCACGATCCTGCAGGCACTTTCTATCGCTGGAGAGATCACGCAGGGAAGACTCGGGGAAATCCTCGCCATGGACAGCACCACACTGACTCGAACGCTGGGCGTGATGAACAGAGATGGATGGATCGCCAAGGTTTATGGGACCGATCGACGCGAGCGTCGGCTCCGCCTGACCCGGGAGGGGGAAGCCGAATTGAATCGGGGTGTTCCACGCTGGCAAAAATCCCAGGAAACGTTGCGTGTTCGGCTCGGGAAAAAACGCTGGGACGACGTGACGGAACTCATGCACGACATTACCTCGCTGATGGCTGAACAGGGAGATTTCGATGGCACAACTATCTGAACATCCAACCGTGAAGCAGTTCAGGGCAAAGGAGGCGACAGACGTTGCACGTTCCGCGCCCGAAACTCTGGAACGCGAGTGGCTTCGCCAGGTCTGCCTTGAGGCGGGCGCTGATGACGTAGGGTTTGTTGAGATTGGCCGTCCGGAAATCGCAGATCAGCGGTCCGAGATTCTCTCACTGCTTCCAGGCACACAAACGGTACTGAGCCTCGTCATGCGGATGAACCGCGAGAACATTCGCACTCCAGCCCGATCCATCGCCAATCTTGAATTTCATCACACCACCGATGAAACAAACGAAGTCGCCCGCAAAATTGTTGCGGCGCTTGAGCGCGTTGGGGCGCGCGCCATCAATGGCGGAGCCGCAGGCTTTCCCATGGAAGCAGATCGCTGGGGAGCGAAGATGTGGGTCGTTTCACACAAGCCCATTGCCGTGGCTGCAGGTCTAGGCCGCATGGGAATTCACCGCAACGTAATTCATCCGACGTTTGGCAATTTCATCCTGCTCGGAACGGTACTGGTCGATCGAAAAGTATCTGAATACTCGAGCCCGATAGCTTATAACCCCTGCCTCGAATGCAAGCTGTGCGTCGCAGCCTGCCCGACCGGCGCCATCGGCAGTGATGGCAACTTCGACTTCTCGGCCTGCTACACCCACAATTACCGCGAGTTCATGGGCGGATTCAATGACTGGGTGGAGACCATTGCCGACAGCAAGAACGCGTTGGATTACAGGAAGAAAGTCACGGGTTCCGAAACCGTTTCCATGTGGCAAAGCCTTGCCTTCGGTGCGAATTATAAAGCAGCATACTGCCTGTCCGTCTGCCCGGCCGGCGAAGAAGTGATTGCGCCGTTTCTCAACAATCGCAAGGAATTTATGAATGATGTCTTGAAGCCCCTGCAAGAGAAAGTTGAGACGGTCTATGTTGTTCCCGGCTCAGATGCCGAGGACTATGTGCAGCGCCGCTTTCCACATAAAAAGACGAAGGGTATCAGGAACGGTCTTGCGGGTCAGGGGACGATCCGCGCGTTCCTGCGCGGCCTGAATTTCGTATTTCAGCGTGGAAAAGCGGAAGGGTTAAACGCCAGATATCACTTCACGTTCACGGGTCAGGAGGATGTCAAGGCAACGGTCGTGATCCGCGACCGGAAGCTCACGGTTTCCGACGGGCATATTGGAATCCCTGATTTCAGGCTGACTTCAGACAGTCAAACCTGGCTTCGATTTCTCCGTAAGGAAGCAAACCTTGTCTGGGCTCTGCTAAGGCGCAAGATTCGGATTCATGGCTCGCCGCGGTTGCTTCTCGCCTTTGGGCGTTGTTTTCCGTCGTGACTGAAAAGCTCTCTGGCCGCCAAAATGGCCAGCATGCTGTTGGCCATATATCCACTCGAAAGGATTCCCATGGAACTCACCGGTCGCACCATCCGGATTACCGGAGGCTCTGCAGGCATTGGCCTCGCTTTTGCGCTCAAGTTTCTCGAACTCGGAAATCAAGTCATCGTGACCGGTCGCCGGGATCGGCTCTCAACGAGCTAAAGGCGAAATATCCAAAGCTCCACACCATCCAGAGCGATGTTGCAGATCCCGCGCAGATCGCCGTGCTTGCAAAGCGCGTCAAGGCTGGATATCCGAGGCTCGACGTTCTGATGAACAACGCTGGCATCATGCTTTATAAGAATCTCAAGGTTCCGGCTGCAGACCTGGATGCATTGATGGCTGAGGTGAATATCAACGTCGGCGGGTAATCCGCATGACTTCCGCCTTCATCGATGTTCTAGCAGCGAATAAGGGCATGATAATCAACGTATCTTCTGCACTGGCGTTCGTGCCGTTGCCGTCTGCGCCGATCTACAGTGCCACCAAGGCGGCAGTCCACGCCTACACCCAGTCACTTCGGTTTCAGCTCGAGGAAGCCGGCGTGGAGGTGATCGACCTCATGCCACCAGGACTAAAGACTGATCTCACAACAGAGATGCAGGACGGCGAGGGAATTGCTCTGATAAGCACGGATGAGTTGATCAAGCAATCCTTTGCAAGCTTTAAGGCGGGTAAGCTCGAGATCCGGCCCGGCCAGTCCAATCTGCTCGCATTCATGCGCCGCCTCGGTCCCGATTTCGTCAACCGGCAGCTATGGAACGCCTCTAAGAAACTGGTTCCAATCGGAACTGTTTAGATCTTCTCCTCGCAGGGTATCTGAGAGCCGCATTGAAAATAGGGAGATCAATTCCTTCGGACTCAGCCTTGCCGTAATCAACGACCACTTGTTCTCTCACTGAAGAGGTTGAACATCTGCGAGCCCGGGCTCACCAACAATGAAGTCCACCGCCATCTGCGAAACCTTGGCTGGCATACTGAGTGCCGCGATCGCTGTGAAATAGTGACTCGCCCTTCGACGGCCGCCGCTGTTGCCAAGCCATCTCCAGTGCATCGATTATCAGCTGCGCTCCATGTGCGCTGCAGGCTCCAGCCCACCACTCGCTGGCTGAACAGGTCGATCACCACCGCCAGAAACAGCCAACCTTCTTCGGTCGCAATATACGTGATGTCACCTGACCAGGCCGTGTCCGGACGCAGGGGCGAAAAGTTGCGCTCCAGTCGGTTGGGTGCGATGGGTAGATCATGCCGGCTGTCGGTAGTTGCCACACGGAAGTGACGACGGCCGCGCGCACGAATGCCATGCTTCTGCAGCAGCCGTTGCACGCGCTGCTTACCCACCCGCACCCCGCGTTGGCCCAGTTCCCGCCACAGGCGCGGCCAGCCGTAAGCACCGCGTGTCTCGGCATGCACCGCACGAATGTGCACCAACAGAGCTTCGTCCGTCTGGTGACGCCGCTGTGCATCCGCGTCCGCCGCGCGCGACGCTGGTGATAGTCTGTAGCGCTGACGCCGAGGACCCAGCACTGCACAGAGACTGGCCAGACTGGGGGAAAGCTCAGATCGATCGTTGTCATCTCACATGCTCTGAAGCCCGCATAACCCTATTCGTGTTGTCCTACAGGCAAAAATGTACAAGACCCCAAAAGAAACGACCTAGACATTGGACCTGCCCCCGGGTGTACTTCATTGCAAAGGACCTACAAAGCACCAGCCGAACTTCCGGCGCGATCCCTTACGCGCATCGTACAAAATTGCTCAGATTCGTTCGCCCCCTTTTGCGCATTAATTGGGTGTGCAAGACAGCGCACAGTCTGGGTTTTATACAGCGAGGTATTCAAATGGGCGCACAGGACAGTTTCTTCGAAGCTCAAGGCGGTCAAACTCCTATTGGATTCTTTACCCGCAGCACGTCACTCGATTTCGGTGTAGCTGTGGCAGGCAACCTGGTTGGAGTCAAAGGAGAATGCAGCGGTGCGATTGGTGATGGAGTCCAGGGATTTGGCCGCGGGAGTTTCTCCGGTGTAGCGGGTTTTGGCGGCGTCGCAGGTCCGATCGGCGATGATGGAACCGGTGTATTTGGGATAGGCGGAGGCATATCTGGCTCGGGTGTGAGAGGCATCGGTGCGGGAGCTCCGAACACAGCTCCTCCTAAGTCCGTGGGCAGCGTAGGCGTTTATGGACAAGGCGGGCATGGTGCACCCGGTGTCGTAGGTGTCAGTTCACCAGGCAGTTCCTCAATCGGAGTCCACGGCGTAGCTGAAAACTTTGATGATTGGGCCGTGGTTGGTGACGCGCACAATGGCAGTTTTTCGATTGGTGTTTTAGGTCGTGGAACTGGTTTTGGCGGATATTTTGTAGGAAACGTACACGTTGACGGGAATTTAGTAGTCAGCGGAGCGAAATCCGCCGTTGTCCCGTTTCCGGATCGGTCGAATCGCCTCTTGTACTGCACAGAAAGTCCGGAGAGTTGGTTTGAAGATTTCGGTGCGGGCAAGCTGGTGGATGGGCATGCCGAAGTTCATCTGGAGCCAGAGTTCGCTTCGATCATCGATACGCACGACTACAATGTTTTTCTGACAGAATATGACGACAACAACTCGCTGTATGTTACGAAGCGAACCAATAAAGGCTTTGAAGTTATCGCGAAGGCTTCCAAAGCCGCGTCAAGTTCGTTCAGCTACAGAGTTGTTGCTAAACGAAAAGACATCAAGGCCCCTCGATTCGACAAGGTTTCCGATGGCGCTGAAAAGTTGCGGGCTGCCGTATCCGCAGTGGAGGGAAAGCCGTACGCGACTGCCGTGAATGCATGATATGAGAAATTAATCTTGGACGGCCCCGAGATTGTGCGCAAGCGCGCTATGCAGCATCCGCGTACCACGCGCCGTGTATGAGCGCGCTGTTCAACCGGCTTGTGTTCCAAGCAAGCTGGTTGAGAAGCCGGACGACTCGATAGCTTATCTGGAGAAGCCATACGGCTTGGAGGAATCGCGCGGGAAAACTCTAGAATGGTGATGTCGGAGGCTTCAAACGAGTGAGGTGATCTTGCCCTCAGAACGCGTACACCTTAGCGAGTTGGTTTAGGCGAGATTAGCTCATCTCGTTGTAGCCGTCGTGCGGCGGTAATGTGGAAATCAGCTTCATCGATTCCCATATTTCCGCGGCCTGCTTCGGTCGCCGCGGAATTCATGTCTTGCGGAGTCCGGAGACTTCTATGACTGAACGCATGGTGTTCTGATATCGCAGACGCACAGAATCGAGATGAGGAGTGTTCAGTGTACTTCTTCGCACCGTTGCAGTGATTGGTTCGCTGCTCGGCCAAAATTCGTGTTCCTATTCGGCAGAGCGGTCAATGCAACTCGCACTTTGTACAGGCTGCTAATTGTGGGTTTAGCGGACTTCTCCAATCAGGCGCCCCCCTCCATCCAACATCCGTCAACCTTCTTGACCTGCATTGTTCTGCCCTCGAAGGTTACCCGATACTGGCCATTCGGCAAGTTTTCGGGAGCAAGAACGATGTCGCATTTCACGTACTCCCAGGTATCAAGTTGAGGGAGAGATACCTTTACTGCGCTCACGGTACATTCCGCCTCATAGCCCATGCCCGACAGCCGTCCCGCGATCATCAGAGTTTCACGACTCGACGACATCATCCAGCCTGCTTCCCGCGCGGATCGGCATAGACCTGTGCCGCATCATCTAAATGAGTATCAAGACTGAAGGCGCTTGTCTGTCTCGTTGTGCTCACGGGCCTGTTGCCTTCTTTCAACTGCGGCATCTTCACTGATTGCTGCAAGTTCCGGCGAGGTGATCAAAAGAGCGCAGAGTTTTGGGCGTCATTCTGGGGATAATGTTTAGAGCGCAAGTAAGAATGATTAAGAGATCATTCCGCATTCCAAACATCGAAGAGCGGGTCTGGTTGGGCAGGGGCGTAGTCGAATGGAAAAGAGACCAGCAAGGATAATACTTCTGATTGAGAACGACCCTGAAGAAGCTCTTCTGATCCGCAAAATGCTCAACGACCAAGGCACCTTCATTTTTGAGTTGTCCCATGTTGGAAGCGTCAGCGAAGCCCAGACATATCTCAAAACGCATTCCGTTGACATTGTGTTACTCAACTTGGGAATGACCGCTCCTGCCGGACTCGATGTCGTTCGAAGTGTGCGTGCAACTGCGCCCCGCGTGGCCATCGTTTTGCTGGCCAGTGCTGACGACGAGCAGATTGCCATTCAAGCGATTCAAGAGGGCTCGCAAGATTATCTGGTCAAAGGCCAGATTGAATCTCGTGAGCTGATGCGAGCGCTCATCAATGCGGCAGAACGCAAAATCATCGAGGAGATCCAGTTTACTGAAAAGGAACGAGCCCAAGTCACGCTCGACTGCATTGGCGATGGCGTGATTTGCACCGACGCCACGGGTAAGATTACTTTTCTGAATCGCATGGCGGAAGCAATGACTGGGTGGGCGCTCAAGGATGCGCAAGGTCGGACGATGGCCGAATGCGTTCGGATCATAGACGCCATCACCCGGAAGCCCATCTTGGATCCGATGGCTAAGGCAGCAAAGCAAAATCGGACGGGAAACCTTCCGTTGAACTGTATTCTTGTGCGCCGTGACGGGCATGAGGTCTTCATCGAAGATTCTGTAGCCCCTATTCATGATCGTGACGGACAGGTTACGGGCGCAGTTATCGTATTCCGGGACGTGAGCGCCACACGGACATTAGAGAAGGAGTTGACCCATTCCGCCCAGCACGACTTTCTCACTGGGCTGCCCAATCGAATGCTCCTCAACGACCGAGTGGCTCAAGCAATCTCGCTCGCTCGGCGGCAACGGTGCCATGCCGCGGTGTTATTCCTCGATCTGGATGGTTTCAAGCAAATCAACGACTCCCTGGGACATCTGATCGGCGACAAGGTCCTCCAATCCATTGCAAAACGCCTGCAGGATTGTGTACGCTCCCCGGACTCAGTAATTCGGCAAGGAGGCGATGAGTTTGTCGTGGTGATTCAGGAATTGAAAAATCCGGAAGATGCAGTCATTACGGTGGCACGGTTACTCAAGACGGTAGCTGATGTTCACTCCATCGATCAGCACGAGATTTCCATCACCACAAGCATCGGCGTGAGCGTCTATCCCCAGGATGGTCGGGATCCGGAAACGCTGGTCAAAAATGCTGACACCGCCATGTATCACGCCAAGAAGAACGGGAGTGATAACTTTAGATTTTTCAAACCAGAGATGACGGTCGAGGTTTGGGCCCCCCAGTCCATTGAGGAGGATTTGAGACGCGCCCTGGATCAGCACGAATTCACGCTGCATTATCAACCCAAAATCGATCTCACGACAGGAGCAATTATCGGGGCTGAGGCGCTGTCCCGCTGGATGCATCCCACACGAGGGCCGATCCCGCCGGCACAGTTCATTCCTATTGCAGAGGAATCAGGACTCATTATTCCCCTGGGCGCCTGGGTCCTGCGTGAAGCTTGCACCCAAGCCCGAGTCTGGGCTGATGCGTGCAGTTCAGCGAGAACGGTGACAGTCAACATCTCAGGAATCGAGCTTCAGAACGACCAATTTTTGGACGGCCTGTTCCAGACCCTCGATGCAATCGGACTAGATCCGGGCTCCCTCGAACTGGACGTTACCGAGAGTGCGCTGATGACCAATCCTGCACGGGTGAAACCCATTCTCGAGGCAGTGAAACAACGAGGGGTCAAAATCTCGGCGGGTAACTTCGGAACCGGGTCTTCCAACTTGACCAGTCTTCAAACATTACCCCTGCACGCTCTCAAGATGGACAGAACCTTGATAGGCGGAGTCAATGGCAACCCGGACAAGACAACGAAGGTGAACGCAATGATCAAGATGGGTCAAGATTTGAACCTGCGTGTCATCGCTGAGGGTGTTGAGACTTCTGAAGATCTGGAGTTTTTGTGGGCTCACAACTGTGACGAGGCTGTCGGCTACTATTTTGGCCAGCCGGTTCCTGCGGAGCAGTTCGGGGAGAAGTTCAACCCGCGACAGTTTTTTGAAAGCAAGGAAGTTCAGAGAAGCGCCAAATTGAACTCGTGAGTGTCGTCCCTTCGTGACGCAGGACGGAATCTCATCTCCGAAGCTGTTGAACTCACCAGGTTTTGTGTTCCAGAAGAAGATGCGGTGCAACCCTGGGGTCCGGGCTATTTGTTGAACACCTGCATCATTACATCATCCTGGGCTTGGTTCAATTGCGCCAGAGTCTGTTGAATCAGCGAACGGTCTTCGTAGCTGCTGATATGCAGCAACTCCGTCAGACGGAACGCGGTGCGGCGCAGCAGAATCTGCGTATCCTTGAGCTTCTTGGAATTGCCCGCCACGAGCGATCGAATCTTGTGCGTAAACTCTTGGGTACGCGTGAGCACCCGGGTGGCTTTTTCTGAATTACCGGCGGCATACTCGTGTGCGCTGTATTCGATCATTTCATGCACGAGCTGGGTATACAGATAGCCCTGTGCCTTGGAGGAGGCCTGGACCGCGTGTTGCTCCAGCGCAGCCAGGAGCTGCTCTTCAGGAATCTTCGCGTGAGACGAGGCAGCGCAAGCTGGGATGGACAGTTCGCTTAACAGAAGGAGATACACGGGCCAACTGCGCATGACAAACCTCCGCACGTGCGGCAAATCCTGATCCAACTGATTAAGAGCCAATTGGGCAGCGTTTGACTGTTCATAATTGCTCACTTTGGCAGACAAGCCAGTCCTTGGTCGGAGATTCGTGAAAGGGGCCGAAATGACATTCGGAACATTTCCCGAAATACACGGATCTTCAGAAGGACCTGATAGTCAGTCGCAACTACCAAAAACACATCCAGATCATTGGGCTGTTTACCCATAAAAATATGCTCTCGTTGAGCCACATTGCACAGACGAGCCGCTCAGATATCGGTATCTTAGGAAAATCTCTACTGTTGAAAGGGGTTGTATATGCTCACGCTATTGAGGCCAAGCTTCCCACATCGACACAATTCAGACGGTACACACGATTCCATCTGCAAGGTATGCTTCGCGACCGTAGCGACGGTTCAGAATGAATGGGAACTGGCAAGCCATGAATCTGCCCACGTGTGTGAGCCCAGGAGTCTCTATCGAGCCAGTCAGGTGCAGTCGCCACGGCAAAGAGTTGCTCCCTAGCCGCCCTTAAGGAGGTCGTCGAGCAGGGCGAAGACGATCTGAGCATCGACGACCACGTGAAAGATGAAGTCTGCGCAGGTGCCAACCTGGAGGCAGCAAGGCCCAATGACAAGCGACGAAATCAAGGAATCAAGAGCGGCTGAGCACAGCACAAACACCTGGCTCAAGGAAGTAGCGTACCAACTCGCCCTGCTCAACGAAAATCAGCCGATAACGAACATTCCGCATCCCATGGAACTCGTCAACCGTAAGAAAATCGAGTAGACGGCAACGGCGCCTCGATCTGATCTCAAGTTCGCTAAGGCTCTTCAAAGCGTGAAGCTTTCCGCCCTGTCTCCGCAGAGAAAATTATGGGGGATTGTCTTTCTAGGTTTCCTCTGTCTTTGCGAACTTGTAGTCGAATTTGCTCCTCTAACGGCATCGAAATTCAACATGCCCCACGAACATAATTTCACAGCTGCTTGATGCATGAGGAGGACCGCCTCGAGCTCCGGTGTTGGACAGGGAATTGATCACGCACCCTAATTCTGCGCCACTGCGAGGCCACTTCTTTGCCAACTTTCGTATAAGCGACGGATACACGTACGTGCGCCAAAAACTTCTCTGTCCAACGCTCCCCGAGGCTGCTCAATAGGTGACCTGGGCTGTTTTCTTCGGTTGAGAAACCCTTGGGCGGATCGCTTTCCGGCAGACCAACTCGCGAAATATCAATTCCGATCGGATCGTGTGCACGAGGCTTGCGACTTTTGGCCCTGCTTGACTGCCACGTTACCTGGAAGCTGCAACGAGCAAAAGGGAACATCTAGTAATGATCCCACTCTGCCACGATCTCTAAGGACGTACCGGAGACTGTTTGAAGGGCGCCTCAATCGATCAGACAGAGTCCTTGACCTGGAGAAATGAATGAGCACTATCAGTTCTGTAGTTGCGATCTACGACACTCACGAGCAAGCGGAACACGCCATCAAGGAGCTGCAGCAGGCCGGTGTCGACATGAGGAGCCTCTCAATTGCGGCGAGAGACGCACATGCTGACGAACATGTAGTGGGTTACTACAACACAGGCGGCTGCATGAAGTACTGGGGAAAGATGGGCGCGTTCTGGAGTGGATTCTGGGGATTGTTGTTCGGATCTGCGTTGTTCGCGATCCCGGGCATTGGTCCGATTCTCGTGGCTGGCCCAATGGTGGCCTGGATCATTGCCAGTCTCGAAGGCTCCGCTGTTGTCGGGGGAGTCAGCGCGGTGGGAGCAGGCCTCTTAAGCATCGGTATTCCAAAGGACAGCGTCGTGAAATATGACGTCGCCTTGAAAACAGACAAGTACTTGCTCGTTGTTCATGGCACACCGGCCGACGTAAACAAGGCCAAGGACACCATTGGTGGAACTGAGCACTGGTCTTACACGGTTCATGGCGAGATAGTCTACGCTTGAAAAGTGGCAAGTTGCACACAGTCGAGAACGGGCTGAAACGCAAACCTGCTCGGGACTGACACTGAGCTGATCAATCGAACGCCGCTTCAAGGCCGGCCAATCTCGCTGGCAGCAAATTTAATTCCTCAATTTCGGATCGCTTGGTGACATCTTGAACCCTCTGCACAAGTTTGTGGACGGTGTTGCATCCTCGCACAGCCCTATTGAATGCTTTTAGAGCACCCTGCTCATCCAATCCGAGTTCGGTTTCCCATGACGGCGAACGTCTCAAAAACCGCCAAATCCGTGTGCAGAAACTGATTAAAGGGTATCCTGCGTTGCAGCCGTCACCTCGGCGATGCTCTTCTTTCTCTGCCACCCCTGACCCTCGCTTCTGGTAAATGGATTCGGCCCAACCCCGTAGGAACATCCGCAGGCAGTCCACAAACTCTCGTACACTCCAAGCGTTCAATATTGACCAGCATTGCAACAGAAGCTCTGGCATACTCGCGGTATATCTTCTCAATGGCGTTGATCGGAGCGAGAATGCCAGACCTGAAGAGTTCTATTCTCATTGTTGAAGATGAGGAATCTGTTCGAACATCCCTTGCCATGGTTCTCTCTGGGCTGGGGCTTCGTGTCCGGTCTGCTTCGGACGGACTGGCGGCACTGATAGAGATGCGGCACGAAGCCCCTGACATTCTGCTTTCAGACCTCAACATGCCGGGCATGTCCGGTTTCGAATTACTCTCGGTGGTTCGCAGGCGTTTTCCAGCCGTCCTGGTGATTGCGATGAGTGGCGCATTTTCAGGAGACCAGATTCCGAGCGGGGTGACGGCGGACGCCTTTTACCCGAAGGGTTATGGTGTAGCCGTCCTGATGCGAGCTATTGGGTCGCTGACCCTTTCGAACAGGCAGTTGCGCGAAACGCCCGAGCCCATTTGGATTCAGAGAAACGGACACGATGCCAAGGGCACAGAGTTTATAACAATCGCTTGCCCGGATTGCCTCAGAACGTTCCCGCAGGTGATCACAGGTGCTGCTGACGTAATCTCTGAAACCAGCTGCATCTTTTGCCAAAGTTCAATCCACTACGCAGTTGTGGAACCGCTGAACCCCGCATTTCCGCAACGGTACCAACCCATTCCAACGTTCGAGAAACCTTCGGATCAGAAGCTCCAATCTCAAATTGAGGGAAGCTAGCCAGCTTCCCTTAGCGGCCGTCAGCGATAGAAGATGTGATGGCCTGTCGTATGTGGCATACATGATGATCAAAATTGACCAGAATAGCTAGCCTATGGCCCAGTAAGATAAGCGAATCGCCAGATCCCATCACCCAAGCTGCGCACTATAAATCCCTTCCGCTTTAATCACTCACACAAATCCGAACAAACCTCTCAAAAGCTGGCAAAAGTCGGGAGGAATCCCGGCGCATTTGCCTACGCAATGAGGTGACAGGGCTCTAATTGCTTTGATATGAGCGCGCTGCCGCGGTAACGCCAAAAAAGGACTGCTCGTTTGTACCTTCTTTAACTGTCCGACGGCGCACTGTTGTCTCGGCTTATGTATCCATGGTGCCGAGTGAGCTAAATCGACCAGACTGCCGGCCCTTCCGGTGCAATGCTTGAATATGGCCATAAAGCGCGCAAGGCCCTTCAACACGGATGCATACCTTGCAACTGCGGGGCAGGGACGGACCATCGTTCATCTCAAGGCAAAGCAAATCTTCTCCTCCCAGGGAGACGCTGCAGACAGTCTTTTCTATCTACGGATGGGCCGCGCTAAATTGACGATTGTTTCCAAAGGCGGTAAAGAGGCCACGGTAACACTGCTCGCTCCCGGAGACTTCTTCGGCGAGGAGTGCATGGCGGGACCAAATGAGGTCCGCACCACAAGTGCTACCGCGATTACAGTTTGCGTGGTGCTTAAAATCGCCAATGAGGAACTGACCCGAGTCCTTCACGCGGAAAATGCATTTTCAGACCTGCTAGTTCAGTTTCTTGCACTTCGAAGCACGAGAACTCAGGCGGATCTCGTCGATCAGCTATTCAATAACAGCGAACGGCGCCTCGCGCGAACCCTTCTGTTGATGGCGGACTACGGTAATGCGTCCGGCCCGGAGACACTGATTCCGCCGGTAACCCAGGAAACTCTTGCAGAAATGATTGGCACTACTCGGTCCCGCGTCAGCTTCTTTATGAATCGCTTTAGAAAGCTGGGCTACATCAACTACAAGAGCCGAATCCGCATTCACAAGTCTCTCCTGACGATGGTTCTGCAGGACCGCTTGCCGGAACAGAATGCATCGCGTCCCAAGCTCCTCGATCTGCGGCCTGGTCGCGCACGAAGCGCCAAGCGAGTCAGGGTACATCCGGCCGGAATTCGAGTGAGGCAAGGATAGCCGACTATCTTTGGTATTCAGACTTCGCAGATTTTCGACTCACGAAGTGCAGTAGATATTTTCTTCTACGCTGATTTGTTACCGACGACTGTTCAATATTGCTCACTTCTGTTCTTCTTGCTGACTGAGAAAGTCCTGAGGTGACGATTCCTTTAGTGCGACTAACCGGAACCGATTGCGGCTGTTGTGGCCTCTTTTGTCCGGCAAGCGTCATCTCAATGATTAGTACCGTTCCTGCGGCTAACATGTTCTCATCCGCACTTGCGGCGAAGACCCACAACTGGCCCGAGGAGGAACTTCCCTCCGCGTATGCGATGCTACCGATGCATCCTCTCCAGCTGCTTTTGGAGTTGCGACATGGAACAGCCGATCCCCACAACCAACAAGATTAAGAAGTTGGAAGAAGCTTTGCAAGAGAGCCAGACCCAGGCTCTGGCGGGCCAGTTCGCCGCGAGTACGATGCATGAGGTCAATGGTCCACTGGAGGCCATTACCAATCTGAACTACTTAGTTCAGACCTGTTCCGATGATGGCGTGCAGGTTCGCAATTACTCCAGCCTCATAGATGAACAGCTACTGGCACTCACGACCATCTCGCGTCAAACGCTCAGTTTCTACCATTCGAAAGACACCGTAGAACCCATCGCGATTGCGCAACTGGTGGAAGCCGCTCTCCGCATTCACCGTAAGGAAATCGCCGTCAAGGGTATCCGGCTGATTAAGAAGCTGCCCGCAGATATGACGGTGGAGAGCCATGCCGGATCGATGCTTCAGGCGTTTTCGAATCTGATCGGCAACGCTGTGGAGGCGCTACCCGCCCGAGGCACCCTGCAAATTCGGTCGAGGTGTACAGAGGGACAAGCGCATATCCTCTTTGCCGACAATGGAAGCGGAATTCCAGCCGCAATCCGGAGCAAGATCTTCGAACCATTTTTCAGTACAAAGAGGGAGCGTGGAACGGGGTTGGGGCTGAGTATCACCAAATCGATCATCGAGCGGTATCACGGCAGGATCAGAAATTGGACAAGCACGCGCATCGGGAGAAGCGGAACTGCCTTCCGTATCTCGCTGCCGGTTCACGCTCAGTCTGCTGCGATTGCGTGATGGAGTTCGAACATGTTTCGGATCGACAATCCTAAGCACGATGTAGTCGGCCTGACGAGTTCGACAACTTAGCCGTTGTTGACCGCGAATAGCATGGCCGGGTGGTTGACGGGCATCGCCCAAGGCAAATCAGATCCTTGCGCTTACGATGAATCCCTCAACACTCGCCGACTTCCCCTTCCGGAACAGTGGTACGCTGCTTCCGAAAGGAAAGATCCGCATGGCGAGAAAACGGCCACGAGCCGCTGCGTGGTAGTTGAGATCTCAATTGATCTCGAAGTCGAATGCGTCAGCCCCGGTCAGTTGATGATGACGTTGGTTCCACTCGACAGCATCTATATCACGGCGCGCGCGTGAGCTATGCTCAAGTGTGCGCGCCTGTGTCCGGGCAGGTCACGCAGCGCCAGCCGGTTCGTGAGCTTGAGGTCGCGAGACGACCTACCGCGGCAAGCTCTTCACTGCGTGCAAGAGCTGCTTCGCCACGGTTCTCCGCGGTGAGGTCGCGGCTGACTGTGCCATTCCCAATGCGTCACCAGCCTTGTAACGAATGACAAATACCTGGTAGCACATCCAGATAGCTTCGTTGTTTTGAAAGGGCGAAAGCGTATCTCGGTTTCTCCAAATCCTTCCGTATTGACTACTTCGCCTGATCTGAGGCATGACCCAGAGCCTTCCGAATTTCGGCGTTCAATTCGTTGAACGCCTTAATCTCCGAACCTGCGTAGGGCGGTTGAAACTTGTTCGTCGATACAAAGTTCTGCAAGAATCGCTCTAGATGTCTAGCGTTCTCATCCTGTAGTCGAATCTCAATCGTCTTCTCCATAAGCCTCCCTTTTCAAACTGCGATCGCTTGCATTTCAGGCAGTACCCGATTGGGGTTCCTTCCGGTGTGCGGTCATCTGTCGACAATCCCTTTTTCAGCGTGGAGACTGACTACCGTGGAACGCCGATCCTCCTCAATCCATCCTCCACCGGCCGAGATGGGTTGGCTGATGTTGCAAAAATAGAACTCTCAACGACGACCAACGTGCTCTCGAAGTGTTAAACAGGGCTATACGAGAATGCGAAGTCATCGAGCAATTTGTTTCGAGGGTTCAACAATGAAACGGAGCGAGAAGAAATTGAGCGGAAATTTGAACATGCTCCAATCTCGGTCAAATTCAGAGCGAATTCGCCCGTCTGTCTGGCGACCGATGATGTTCATATTGACGCTGCAGAGAAGCTCATGATTGTCTGTTTCAACTGGGAATCAACCTCATCGGCTATGGTCATCACGTCGATTAGGAGAAGACTGAAATCCACTACGTTTCCTCAGCGTCAAATCTGGCAATTCTAGGCCTGGCAGATTCCGGAGTCTCTGAGCGAAGCCGGCGCAAGGCCCTTCAGCCTAGCGGCGGTTTTTATTCGCGAGCGTGGCCATTGAGGCGGTTGGCCGCGAAATCGCCGGTTGGCGCCGGGGGCTGGAGGTTGCTGATCGCGCGCAAGAGGGTACGCTGTAGTTCGCTCAGGGAAGGATCGTGCCCACCGTAGCCGTAGTGTTCCAAAAGAAACGATGTGCTGCGAAGGATGGAAACAAGAGCCTCAGATGATCTGCCACTGTCCACTTTTATGCCTATCTTCTATCCAAATCATAGGTCTTCGGTAAGAGGAGCGCTGTCCTGCATTGCTCAGATCTGGGTTTTATTGATAGGAAGCCGAGTCACAGGAGTTACGTCCGGAAGAAAGCCAAACAGCGTAATATTCACTTTTCCGTCCTTTTGCAGAATGCGGCTCAGGACTCCGCCTTCTGGTGGCGCGAACTCCTTGTGCAGGTCTGCTAGAAATGTAAAATCCATCGAATTCTCCTTCATCTACGTGCCGTAAGGTGCGGTGTAATAGCTGATTGACCTTCGAGACAGCATTCGTGCGATCGAAGGCTCTACGTAGAGATCGTTCGTTGCGCGGATCTTGAATTGATTCTGCGGCGATGACGCTGGCTAAGCTCTCTCGCTTCTGGACAATAATGGTCTTGAGAGCCGTAGCGCGGCCATACAAAACACCACCAGGACTGCGGCAAGCACAAGTCGCGGGTAAATTGCATCATCTCGAAAGAGTTCGACAACCAGGATCAGGCTGGCCAGCACAAGCAGCGTCACCGACATTGCGCGATGAAATCGTTGCATTCCGAATTGCAGATCTCCCGTCGTCTTGCGTTCAATCTCACGTCCGTTATTCGAATCGGTGCAATGCGATTTGCATCTGCAGGCATTGCAAGCTGAAGCCGGCGCCCGATAGATCACAGACCCCTTAGCTTGATCGACAAAGACCGGAAACAAGTGCTGGAACTCCGGGCATCTCCACATGTCCTTTTCCGCGTGGTAAGTGAATCCGGTTGTACTTATGCTCAACGAGCGCCGATGTGCGTGGCGTGCGGCGAATTCCAACAAGAGGGCCACCACACCAAGGAGTGCCGCATAGCCGAGCATCAGCATGAATTCGAGAGAAATGGATTCCACGGTTTAGCGCTCCTGCGGTTGAGCGACCACATCGGTAAACAGAATATCTTTTGGTTCCTCCAGGGTGTCGCCTTTCCGCATGCAGCGAATTCCCAATGCAGAGATGTAGAGAAGTGGAAGCGCTCCGCCCAAGATGAAGACCACGTCACCAGGCATGCGCAGCCATTCCAAAACGGAATTGGCGTGGTTGCCGATGTAGTCGAGCGTGCGAGCATCGTAATAGCTCACGCTGATGGAATGATAAAGCTGCAGGACTCCGAGCGGAAACAGAGTGGCGAAGACCATCCACGCAAGGCCAAGATTCAGTGACCAGAAGCTGATCTGCGCGGCCTTGTCGGACCAGTGCTTTTGCGGAATGATGTAGCGCAGGCAGAAGAGAGCTAATCCGATCGACAACATTCCGTAGACGCCCATCATGGCCGCGTGAGCGTGATTCGCAGTGAGTGCGGTGCCGATTTCGTAGTAGGAGACGATCGGCAGGTTGATCAGAAAGCCGAACACTCCGGCCCCAAGAAAGTTCCAAAAGCCCACCGCAGCCAGGAACATTACAGCCCAGTAGTGAGGGAAAGTGGTCGCTGACTTGCTCTCCTGCACCGTTCCCAATTGAAGGAAGCTCCACGCCTCCACTGTCAGGAACGTTAGCGGTATCACTTCGGCGGCAGAAAAGAATGCCCCCAGTGCCATATGGAGCGCCGGCTCACCCGAGAAATACACGTGGTGCATAGTGCCCACAATGCCTCCGGCAGAGTAGAGAATGACGTCGAGATAGATCATTCGCAGTGCTATGCGTTCGTGCACTACTCCCATGAGCACGAAGATATACGCCACAAGGATCGTAGTGAAAAGCTCAAGAAAATCTTCGACCCAGAGATGGACAACCCAGAATCTCCAGAAGTCCGTTGTGGTGAAGTGCTGTCCAGGATTTGCGAGGAGCCCAACACCATAAAATGCCGGAATCGAAAGCGCGGAAAAGAAGAAGAGCCAAGGCATATTCCCGACATGCTCCGAATCGAGTCGGCCGCGAAGTCCGCGATACAGGATCACAACCCAGAACAACAATCCTATGGTGAGAAGAATTTGCCAGATACGGCCCAGATCAAGATATTCAAACCCCTGGTCGCCAAACCATGCGCTATGCGTGAAGCCCTGGATACCTGCAAACTCCCCAGCCAGGCTTCCTACTACGACGACAACGAGGGCGCCGAGCAAGCAATACGAAAGCATCTTCTGCCCGCGAGGCTCGCGTCCGGAGATCATGGGCGCAAGAAAGATGCCTGCAGCCAGATATGAAGTAGAAACCCAGAAAATCGATAGCTGTACATGCCATGTGCGGACAATGTTGAACGGCAGAAATCTTCCCAGGTCAATTCCGAAGAAGCTCTGCAGATCGGCCCGATAGTGTTCGGAGGCGCCTCCAAGCAGCGTCTGAACCAGGAACAGCGCAGCCATCACAAAGAAAAACCAGGCGCAGGACTTTTGAGCTGGAGTGAGCATTACCTCGTCTGGAGCGCGGAACGACATGCTCTGCTGTTCTCGTCCGTGCCACCCGAGAAGATTCCAACGCCCAAACGAGGCCAGCAGTAAACCCGTTCCGCCCAACAGCGCAGCGAGCGACAGCACGCTCCACACAATCGCGTCTGCTGTTGCGTGATTGTCAACCAAGGGTTCCGGAGGCCAGTTATTCGTGTAGGAATATGAGTGACCGGGCCGAACAGTCGAAGCGGCCCATGCGGTCCAACTGAAGAACGCAGTGAGCTTCCGAATCTGTTCGGGATCGCGAATCGCATTAGGGCGGAGACCGAACTTTGAAGTTGGATTACCAAAAAAAGACGCGTAGTAGGCCCTGCATTCCTCGAATGCCCTGACCTGCGAATCGGTGTAAGTCAGAGCTCCAGTCGTTTCGTCATATCGGTTCGCTTTAAAGTCTCGAATCGTGCGGGCTGCCGCGGTATCGGAATTCGTTTCGCTATAGATGCGAGTGCTGGAGAGTGCAGCGCGATGAAGGTACTCCGTCGTGAAATCTGGCCCAAGGTAAGCGCCGTGGCCAAAAATTGATCCGTATTCCATTAAACCGTTTGAGAGGAAAATCCTCTGGCCAGCCATGATGTCGTCGTGCGTGAACAGAATCGATCCTTTGTCATCTTTTACGAGCTGGGGAATGGGCGGCTCATCGGTATAGGTGTAGTACGTAAGGACTCCCATGATGAGAAAACCGACGATCAAGACGATGCCTGCCGCCTGGACCCAACCATTGGCTATCATTAGTGATCGTTTACTTCTAATCTCCATTGAACCTCCAGGTGTAGCTGCTGGAACCGTTGGTCTGTCCTCGGCGTGCGCTCACTTCAGTTTCGTCAATGACGAGTGTTTTGACGTCCACGGCCTCGCTCACGCCATTGCCTCCAAGGCGACGAAGCCGTCATTCGCGGAACCAAGATGAGCTGCAATCATTGCTTTACTGAATACCGGCATAGCTCTCCAACGCTCTGCGATCGGAAATGATAATGTCGATCCTCTCGACTCGAGCAGCTCCCTGGATCTGAAGTCACTGAAGCGTCGAGTGACTGTCTCTCGAGCGACACCGATACACTCACCAATCTCGGTATGAGTGAGACCGCAGAATAGACGTGCACCACGCTTTGTTTGCTGGGCCACAACACACTGTTCCAATAGAAACCGGACGAGCTTCTCCGACGCGGTTATTGTCAGAGCGAGTCTTCGCACCTGCTCGCAAGCTCTGGCACATTCCAGGCAGAGCTCGCGTGCCACGTTTACGTACGCAGGAGGGTGGCGCTTCAGGAATCGAAGAAAGCGTTCACGCTCGATAGACGCGATCATGCATGGTGATACAGTCTCTGCAGTGATATCGTACGGGCTTCCGGAGAATGCAGAAGCAAGACCCAGCGTCTCCCCGGGACAGGCGACACCAAGGATCTTTCGCCTGCCCGCGCTCGAATTCATCGAGAGTTTCACCTGTCCCGTGAGCAGAAAGAGGACGTTGTCTGGCCCTTGCTGTTCGACAAACAGTATGGTTGCAGGCGGGTAATCGGAGAAGGTTCGAAGAGATTCAAATTCGAAGCGCTCGTCTGGAGACAGGCGCTCAGTGAAATCGCTCTTCCTCACTGGCCTGACAAGGTGGCTCCAACCTGATCCAGGAGTGTTTCTCATCAGATTCCTCCGCTGAGTCTTGGAGTGGTCCTGCGGGGCCACAACATCTGTAACGTGCGCACGCTCTGAAGCATATGGAAGTGCGGCCTCTCATCTGAAATTTGGTTCTTGCTGGCTGGGCAGCTTAGATACCTACTTCCTTTCAGAGGTAAGTCAAATTGTCCGCACTCGGCGGATCATCATTTCCATATCGTGGTGTAGGGTGTTTGCTTCTCTTGTGTGCGACGAACTGTTCGGAAAGCCAAGCTATCTTTCCGGTGGTGTCCTGGAGTCCGGAAGGCTGTTTTGGCATCTGCTGGCCACATGAAGAGCACTGCCCAGAGACGGGCTGCAGGTGGTCATCGTATCGGATAACGAGTTCGGAATTCATTTCGGCCCGTCCCATCCTGGTCCGTTTTGCTGCGAAGGGTTCTGCACACTCGCCTACTCCTCGCAGAAATAGCGTTCTAAACCCCGCCTTCTAGGAACGTTTGTTGCACCTGATCCATCCCGGGACCATGCGGGCGTAGGGACCGCGTCTCCGGAAGAGCCTAATCGGGGCAGGCGAGAAAGGATGTTCAATATTGCTCAGCAATAAAGCTCGAACCCGAGTGTCAAATTGACGTCCAACTGTTGGGAGATTCCTGAATCTCTCTGATGGGAAGCCTTCAAATTGACGGGGTGTTCTTCGGGAGTGCGGCAATTGAAGCGGTTGGGGGCGGAATCGCGTATTGGCGCTCCATAATGCCGAAAGAAGTGGCAGCCATGATCGGCTGCCCGCAATGCTTTGTCAGCACCCGAGAGGGCTACTTTGGGGCCTGCACCACAATACGCCTGGCCGTGATGGTGAAGGTTCCGCTGATGCTGGGAATTGGATTGCCATCGAGATCGTAGTAGGTATAGTCGCCTGAGCCGGTGTAAGAGTTCCCGCTCTTATTAATTGTGGTAGTTTGACGCACCGCCAGCGTTCCCGTCGGATTGCCAGTGTTGAAACCATCAAATGTGAGATTGAGGTAGGTGACGTTGAAAGTCCTTTGGCCGGTCATTTGCCACGCGCCGTGCCCCGCGCTTGCCACCGCGAGAGGATTGAAGGAAAGCTGGTCGGCTTCCGTGTAGCCTCCTCCAGCGGAGTAAGTCTCAATCCCCTGGAAGGTAAATCCCGGAATGGTTACGGTGTAGAGCCACGATCCTTGCGGTCCCTCTGCCTGCTGGAGGCTTCTGCTCGACTGGGCAGTGGTTTGGGCTGTCGCCGCCGCAGGAACTCCCAATGAGAGGAGAGCGGCCAAAACGGTCAAGGCTGCCACGGAAATTTTCAGGAACTGGCAACAATTTGTGTTCATCGATTGGACTTTCATAAAAGACCTCCTGGTGGTCTGGGTTGATCTGAGTTTGAGAACTGGGACATTTGCCCAACCTTCCCGGGGTGAAACGGATGCTGTTCGTGGTGTTCGTGGAGCGTCTCATTGTGGTAAGCGAGAAACATGGCGAAGAACTACAAACAAGCGCGAATAATTCTTTGCTTTCCTCACGAGGTCGTAGGATCGAGGCGTCGGCGGATTCAAGGGCGAAAAGACGACGAGCGTAGCACCAGGACTTCACGTCTGCGGTCTGGGCTCTTCGGCCTGCGTCATGGCTGGAGGTTTCGCCCACCTGATAAAAGTTACTCGCTCCTGCGCGGTTACATGCCCTTCACCAACGTGCAGTGAGTCGAAGCCGTCTTCCAGGTACCGGAATCATTCAGCCAGGTGTCACTGCAGATCACAGTACGTGCGCGATGTGTGCCCTTGAAGTCAGCGTCGTAGGTGAAGGTGTAATGAGAAACGGCGGTGTTTGACCCGAACGTCGCGACCTTCAGGTCGCTGATGTTGCCGCTCTTCCACTTGGTCGTCTTATTTTGCAGATCCTTGATGAATTCGTCCTTTGTTTCCCAGTCTCCCCAACTGTTTCCTGCCATGAATCCGTCAGCCAAATGCTCCTGCGCCCATGACACATCGTTTTTCATTTGCGCATCTCTGGAATCCCGCTGCAACTGCTTGATCTGAGGTGCGACATCGGTAGCATCTTGGGCGTGAAGGTTGATGGATAGACTGAGACAACCGGCCAGGCCTAAAGCCGTAATAGCCAATATTTTTGTCATTGAGCGGGTCTCCTCCTTGGAGAGCGACTGGGTTTCTACATGTGGGTGAGCTATCGTGCACGCGGCCCTTTCAACGTGCGACGGGCTCGGGCAGAGATGTCGAGCAACCGGTGAAAGAGTCAGCGACTATCAATCCCACGGACTCGGAAACACTTCTCTACATGCCTTCAGCGGTAGTCTCCTGGTGAAAGGCCGACATCCATTGGCCGTTCTGCTTCTGCCAGACAGAGGAGGCGATAACCTTCCCGGCCTGCTTCTTGCCGCTGCAGGTTGCATCCTGGGTTGCGGTATAGGTCATTACGGTCGTGTTTTTATCCAGCCAAAGATAAGAAAAGTCCGACAGCGAGAAGCTGTTGACTACGCATCCCGGGTCAACCATGCTCTTCAGGATCTGTTGCTTCCCTTTTGCCACCGTCCCGTCCGAAATGCTGACAGCGTTCTCCGGGGTCATACCTTCAACAGACTTCGCGTCGTGATCTTTCCATGCCTGCCACCCAGCTTGCTCCTTACTCTGCAAAGCTTTCTCTGCGGCTGCATTCGTCTGCGAGTACAGCTGGACGCCCGATATAACAGAAGAGCGAAACCCATTGCTGTCAAAGCGATTCTGCGCATATTGATCCTCCAGTGCTTTGGCGTTTGTTCGGCCATTTCTGAAGCATTACATCGCGAACCGCGATAGTCTGTCCTGTTTTGCTCAACCTGCACTCCGCGTCTTTACTGAGTGGGCATCCACACGACCGGAGCTCACATTTCGGCCAATCATGCTGCTTTGAGCACACGTCGATTATTGGCCTTTTGTGAGCACTTTTGGACATCGCGAAAAGAATGATCGCTGTATGTTCGAGGTTCCTGCGAGAAATCTGAGAGCGAGGTACTAAAGCTCGATGAGCAACCGCAGCAAATCAAACCAACGGGAGGTTGTCCTTTGCTTCAGAGCCGTAGTTTCCCCTGTCTCGCGATTGTCCTTGGGTCCGTCGCATTGCTGTGCACTAACGCCATGGGCCAGGAGAGCGGCCAGCGGACCTACGGTAAGGTGTCCGTTGAACCTGCAATTGATTATTCCAATGGCAGCGCCATCTACCTCCTCACACCTACCAAGGCTCCCTTTCCCTCTAAGGCAAATCCAGTAGCAACAGCGCCACTCTATTTGCCTCTCTATCCATTGACCTCCACGGTTGTGGCGGACGATCTGAATTGCCAGCCCACCAACTGCGATCATGTCAACGTGCTTCCATTTCCAAGCCCTGTTTACGGCGTTCTGCCCGGCACCGATCAGCGTTGCGTGGACTTCAATGGCGGTCAGCCTTGTTCTGCGGTCAAAGGTCACGATCACCTCGTGGGAGCAGCAAAAACGAAGGGCGACTTCAACGTTGCCTGGTCCGTGAAACTAGTTGTTTTCACGCCAACCGCAACCGCGAGTGAGATCAATACGAGGATGACGACTCTGAATCAGCTTAATGCGCTGGTGGCGACTGGACATGCCGCAGTTCTGGATACTCCGGTCACGTTTAACTGCTCGATCACTTCTGAGCGGACGTATGAGTTGGGAACGCCGGTAGTGATCCCATTCCCGTAGATCCGGCGAGCAGCGGGCCACAGATTGCGGCCCGCTCGCCTTCATCTCCAAGCAAATCGATCAATCGAAGCACGAGCCGCGTTCAGCCCCGTCCGGTCTCCTCCAGCGATATTGTTCGTGAAGTCCGTGTTGAAAGAGAGCTGTGTCGCGATGAAGTCTAAGCTTTCAACTGCATCGCTGAATCCAATTTGGATCGTCTCTCAAGCTGAGGCTATGAAAACATACGTATTCGGGTGCAAAACTGACGTCGAATTAGGTCCTCAACCTAGTTCAGAATCGCGCTATCCATTTCGTGAACTCGCTGGAGCCGTTTGCCGAGACTTGAACAGGTCGGGTGTGCGTATGGACAAGCACCACTGCTCTTTCGCGGTTGACCCGCTACCAGAAGGCGACTTTGGAATCATCTGCGTTTGTCACCCGCTAGCCCGTTCCGGACAAGCTGCTATCTAAGGGCGAACCATACGGGATGTTGATTCATATGCTGGATACCGTGCATGGACGACAGGCGCACGATTAAGTCGGAATCGACCAAAGCTGCGCGCATCAGGATTTGTGCCAGCTGCTCTGAGAGCGCCCGTGACACTCCGAGAGGTCTATCGTTGGCTTCTCATTCGATGAAGACGGGCCGCACACCTTCGTCTGGCAGAACGGCAGTTTCACCGATCTGAACACGGTGCTCGCAACGGATTCGCCGAGATACCTCATCAGGGCAGCATCGATCAACAGCGCCGGTCAAATCGCGGCAACCGGCGTGACATCAACACGGGGGAAGTGCACGCCGTTCTACTTTCGCCGCTACCGGCAAGCGGCGCATCCGGTTCCGCGTGGTGCACTTCGCGTCCCGCCGCTTCCGCCGGCGTTCCAGAAGAATTATCTTCGAAAGCACTGAAGAACTCGGAAGGGCGGATTGCCTCCGGCCTTCTTTTAGGCTCCTTCGTGAGCACCAACTTAAGGCCTTAGAAGTTCCTGAGATCGCTGATCTCCCGTTTTCTTCAAACTGTTGCCAGTAGCCCAAGTCACTCATCCAGAGTCTTTCGCGCTGCAACTCTCGGGTAGGTCCCGATAGACGGGGTTCAATTGAGAGAGAGCCTTGATCCGTTCTATCCACGACCAGGTTTCCAGAAGCGGTTGAAGGATGCTTTTCTTACATTGCAAAACTTCGCCGAATTCTTCGCCGAATTGTGCGCCTTACATGCTCCGATCGCTCCAATCGCTCCTTTCTACTCCGTTGAAAACATTACTACTCCGGCCTTTAGTTCTCGGCTGTTAACCGAGAGGTTGGGTTCGACGTTTTGCCGAGCAGCCTTAAGCGCAGGTACGACGGCCGACACATATTGCGAGAGAACAGTTTCGGTGGTCCGAATACCACCCTTCAATATCGCTTGACCGCGTCTCTATATTGAAGGTCTTCCTATATTGAGTGCTGCTTCAACTCGGATCGCCGACAGGGGGGTCTCGGTCCAAGAGTCTCCTGTGTCCCTTTTTATCTCGAAGCAGTTGAACAGATATGTGATTGAAATCGAAGGTTTCTATCGGATCTAGGGTGCCGACAGCATTCCCGAGGTTCCAAGGATAACCGCTTCCATGCGGCATCGGGAATTCGAATATCCGAGATGGTACGCGGAACGTGACAGTTCCATCCCAGCTCGCCGAATCAGTTAGTTTGGGCACTTCTACCTTTCCCACGTGTGCAAGGTAACCTCGTACGTATCGCTCCGCAACGAGAGCGTCACCTTGATGCCCGTGAAGTCAATCCCCCCCGCTGATATTCGTCATACACGAGATGTTCGTTAATCTCAGCTCGACCAACTGTGCGGTTGACCCGGAGCTTCGTAGCCAGGTCTTCCTTTCCGCATTTTGCAGGACCGCCGATATCGGCTTTAGTGTTGAAGGGCACGGACCCATCATCCATCGACCGTCGCGGCCTGACATTATTCCCTATGACACCTGGTGCAAGGAACGATCATTCCGATCAGAACCAACGAGGGCATAAAATGCTTCCTGGATCGAGTCTTGTTCCGTTATGCATAATTTCATCGAGTAACTTAGTATGCGCTGGCCACCAGTTCCACTCTTTCAAAACGGCGCTCTTTCAAATCGTTTGGGCGAATCATGAATTGAAGGACGCCATCGCCAAACTCATGGCTGATCGCTCCGTGTGTTGAAAGCTCCAGCAGCTGCACCCACTCCGCCATGTATTCCTCAACGTAACCCTGCACGTAGCTCGGCGGACCGAACATGTGATTCGGAGTTGGTGCGTGGACAGACCGAACTTCTTTCAGCAGGCCGGCATTCCTACGAGCATCCCACGTTTTCAGAGCATCGGGTTGGCTATGGTCCGGGCGCTCATCGTGCAGATATGCATACGCGAGAGCGTGATCCCTGACGCAACTGGCGATCAGATCTTCGGGAATCACCCCGGTTAACTCGCTGCCCAGGCCCAAGCTGATATTGACGCACCGCTCTACAAGGGAACCCCAGCCCAGGCGCAGAAGTGGCTGGAGACCCTCCATCCACGCCCACAGCACGTCCGATTCGAGTTGCTCCAGCCTGGCTGCAGGGTCGTGGGTTGCGGCGGACACATAGCGTTCCCTAGCCTCATTGCGCCAGCCATCGAAGATCGCTTCCCGTTCAGAGCTGGGCAGATCGCGCATGAACCAAGACTGCGGGTGCCGCAGGTCACGAATCACTTTCGAAGCGACCGCGCGCACGGCGGCGTAGTCATGCGGAAACGTGGCGAACGGACGTCCAAACGGCCGCGCACCGTCGTTCCTTCTCGCCGGAACCGGAACATCGCCACCTCGGTGTTGCGCTCTGAGCAATGCCTCCGCCGTAGCCGCACCCCCGGGCCAAAATCCGTTCGGGCTTACCGAGGGACATTCGAACGCCACAGCATCGAAGGTCCATCTAGGCATGAGACGCGGGACGTCCGGTCCATCATTCGACATCTCTGGGGAACAGAAGGGAATGTGGTGAACACCATCGCTTCCGAAGATCGGTGGCAAGTCGGACGGGATCGGCAGCGGCTGCCACGCTTCTACGGGCCCGGGCACATGGACAAACTCGAAATCGAAAGGGTATCCCCAGGTCAGATCTGCGAAGAGATACAGGACACCGTCGGCTGGCAGTAAACCCGTCGCATCTTCACGAGCCAACTCTTTGCAGTTCCACTGCATGATGAATGACAGCGGGGCGCCGCCCGGCTTGTTTCGCTGTCGTGGCCAAACCAGCTGAGGAGGACCCACCGGAGTGCCGCCGTAAAATGACAGTGCGGCTTCGGGAACTGGCGGACAGATCTCGCGGAACACAATCGGCCGTACCCGCGCGCTGAGCACGCTCGCATCCGGAAGCACGGAGGTCACTCCGGCCGTATCTATCGGGGCGGCATCGCGCGGCGCTTGCAGAGTTGCAGGGTCGCTCTTCGTTCGAACTCTCCCTGAGAACAGATCCCGTAACCCCCATTCGATCAGTGCAGCAACAATGCCGAAACCGCAGGCGGCGAATACCATCACCCTCAGTGGAGGCATCGTTTCGAGGCCGCCAACAACGAGTGCCTTGAGAATGGCCACGGTGAGAGCACTGACAGCAGCACAGAAAAATACAATCGGAGTTCTCAGAATCTTCATGAGCCGTTGTTGGCGACAAACCTCAAAATCCGGCGGAACCTGCCGAGTCAAGAACTAGACGCAGTCATGGGCAATGATACAAGGAGCGCTTGCCAAGCTGCTCATGTGGCGGCTTGCAGGGCAGATATTTACCTTACTGCGCCGATCGTGTCTTCAGTTCAGTAGGTCCAGATCCTTTGCGGATCGAAGTGTTCCACTCTATGTCGCAAGCTATTGCGCTCTCGCGCAACATACTCTGGCCTTAGCTCCGGGTATTCGAACTGGTCGATTGGTTTCCCCATGCGTGCCAGTGCCAGATTCCATGCCTCTCGGTCCTCTCGGAACTCGATGATGTGAGACGAACCGGCGCTCAGGAGCGCTTCCACCCGCGGAAGCGCATGGTGCGCCCTCGCGCCTAGCGTAGCGAAGCTCAGCGCAACCGCGTGCAGTATGGGCCGGCGGCGATATGCGGGCTCGAGCGTCTTATCACTCTCCAGAATCGCCATCAATTCAGGAACAGCCGGTTCTCCCATATCGGCCAGCCTCACAATCATCGGATAAACGTCCGGCCGCAACTGCCTGCTGTGCAGAAAGGCCTGCTCGTCGGCCGACATAATTGCGAAGGTGCCAGGTGGCATTCGCGAAAGCAGCAAGGCAAGCTGCGCTCGCGTCTGGTTGGGCGTGGCGGGGTTGAGAATGCGCGAACCCAGTGCGCTGCGCAGTTCCGGAGCCACTTTGGACTCGTAGCCGTCGTACAGCTTCGCAGGGATTGGGATGCGCGGGTCGGCGAGGGCTCGCGCGAGCACGTCGAGCTGATCGTGCGCTATGGAGTGCCGCCAATCGACCGTGGGCAGCCACAGCGCAGCCAGAGCCAGGTCGGGATCGCCGGCAGAGAGTGCCGGGTTGGCCGTGGCGGCACGGAGACGCTCGAGCAACTGCCTGATGGGTTCGGGACTTACGTTCGGGCGAGCGAGCGAACTGTATTGGAAGAGTTCGGTGATGGGCTTCAGCGGTGGATACTCGGGGCCGTTTGTGAGGTGGTCTCGCGACACCACCACGTGATAGTTCTCGACACTTCCGCCACCCGCGAACCGGAACGGCGCAGAGAGCGCGGTGCCCGTTACTATGGAGCGCCGCATCAGCGCCTTGCCGTCTCGGTCGAGAATTTCGGCACGTGAGATTGATATGCCCCAGCGTGAGTTTCGGCTTTGGGTGATGCGTACGGTTTGGTCCGGTTGCACATGGCCCGTGTCAGAGACCAGCTTCTCCGTGGATGCCAGGCGAAGCGCCCATGAGGCCGCGACTGCCTGGCGCAGCCGTTTCTTTTGCGCGAGACTCTCATCCACATCGTCCATCGACTGCGGCTCAGGCGCGCGAGGCAGCTCTTCGAGGATCGATTCCGGCTCGACGGGTAAGATACCCTGCGACCGGTCACCCGCTCTGGGGATCAACCGAAAAGTCAGCTCTGCCGCGTTCGCAGAGCGGCCGGTTTCTGCCACGGTGACGCTTTCGACGCCAGGAGTATCAAGGAGCGCTGCGCAGAGTGCGGCACAGGCGTGAGTAACATCGTGTTTCACGGACGGACTGCCCGGCAGTTCCAGCCGCACATTTCCCGCCAGCTTGACCGGAGAGGAAGGATGGACCTCCGGCAGATTCGCATGCCGAAATGCAAGGTGGCCAGTCACCGCACCCGGTTGTGCTATCAGCCAGCCCAGCAGGACGGAACAGAACAGAGCACTGGCTTCCAGGCGCAGCCCCGGAGGTATCACAAGGAAATGCCTGAAGACGGCGAACATCGCCGAATAAAGGAAGATTGTCGGCGCGGCGATCAGGATCAGTCCTGGCAGGATCAGGTACGAGCCCGCCGCAACTAAACCCGGGACAGCCAGCGCTACAACCGCGAGAACGCCCCACACCGTCAGCCAAAGCTTCAACCACTCTGGTAAGCGCGGATTCATTTCTTCCGAATTATATTTAACAGGTGCCGACGGTCGCATGAAGCCAAGCAACTGCTCTCCGGTCTTGCCAGAAATGCCTCATTCTCCGGAGCACGCCTAGGCCAGGCGTCCAGCAGATGCGTCGCGAAGGAGTGGCGTAGCACGTGCGGGCTTAGCAGCTTCCTTATACCTAGTTGCTTACGCAGCTTCTGACAGACGACACGAACTGCGTTCGCCTTTAGCGGTTCTCCCGCCCGTTTACCTTGAAAGAGCCACTCCTTGGGCTTGCGCCAGCGCCAGTACACGCGCAGGATCTCCAACAGCTTCGGAGACAGACCTGACGAGGAAACTTGCCCTTGCCTTCGCGGACGTGGATCACCATCCGCTTGTGTCGATGTCGGTCACCTTCAGATCCAGCGCTTCCTGGCAACGAAGACCGGCGCTGTAGTACAGGGCCAGCAGAGCGCGATGCTTGGTGTTCATCTCCGCGTCCAGCACTGCTCGGATTTCTTCGCGGCTCCAGACGGTTGGTAGCTTGCGCCGTATCTTGGGCTTGATGGCCTCCTGATCAAACCATGTCTGCTTCAGCGTCTGCGTGTAGAGAAACTTCAGTGCCGATCGAGCACCTTGGATCGTTCCCCACGCCAGCTGGCGTTCGTTGAGCAGAAACAGCAGGTAGGTGCGAACATGCTCTGGACCGAGTTGATCGGGTGACTTGCGGAAGTACTTTGCGAACTCGGCAACGGTGTGGGTGAGTGGCGCACGGTGCGTTCGGAGCAGTTGCGCAGCCGGAGATCTTCCTGCATGCGCTGGCGTAGATGTGTCATGGACACCTCCTCGGGTGTCCAACACTCTATCCAAATGCCACAGAGGCATCCCCTGCCGCGCTAGCGGCTTAGTGCAAATCGCCGATGAACTCATTGAATGCCTATCGGTCCCCATTTGTCGCCACTTTTTTCGGAAGTAAGCCGGGCCGGAACCCGGCGGGATGAGGGGTCAGGGAGAAACCGAAGCGGGTTCTCCCTCCGGAATTCCAGAGAGCAAGAGGAAGCGGCACGAAGCCGCCCCTTCGCATTTTGTTTTGTTAGGCTGCCTCTTTCCCGATCTTTCGTGTAGGTTTCGCAGCCTTCCGTGCGGTCGCTCTGGCGGCGAACCCCTCCTTGACCTTCGCAGCAATAGCAACAGTATCGACCTTGTAGGCTGTCGCAGCATCCTTCAGCACGGCACTCGGATTGCCCCGTGAGGCTGCAAGCACATTAGTTGTCTCTACCAAGAGGCTCGAAAGTGCTCCTTCCTCGGCACCCTGAATGAAGGCGGAGAGCGCCTTACGGACTCCGCCATCATCGCTTTTCTGACGGATGCCAGGCTGTCGGGCAAGCATCTCGACGCGGACTTCCTCCAAGAGGTTTACTAGTTTGTCGATGATGAAAAGAAGATCGCACTTCATCAGTCGAACCGGTACAGCTTGGCCGATGGCAGCGAGGACACGGATGCCAGTTGCATTGGCAATGGCCTGTTCTCTTCGTTGCTTCTCCTGCTCAGCCTTCCACTTCTCATCCTTGTTGCTGGTTGGCTGCTTCGGATGATGCACTGGGCAGGATGGATTAGCACACACCTTATGAATGGTGCCGACTTCGTTGCCCTCGGTAACGAGTGCTTCTGTCGCAAATTTGCACACCTTAAACTCAGGCCGTTTGGCTTCCTCCTTCGACTTCGGCTTGTCGTCCCGGATGGCCGTGTATTTATTCCGTGGCAAGACGGCGCTGCTTTCTTTCTGTACTCCGTAGGAAGTGCTGATCTGCACGAACCCTGGCCTGGCGGCGACGGTGCTGGCGACGTGTGCCGCAACCTTCGCCTGATAGCAGGTCGGATCGGTGCAGCGATCTCCCGACCTGCCGAGGTCATCGCCAAACAGCAGCTTGTTATGGCCTGTTCGCTTCGGGCATTCCACGCAACTGCCTGCTGATGGGACCAGCTGTTCATCGCGCTTCTTGAACGGCGCATCCTTCAATTACCAACAGGATGTTCGAATCGATCCAGAATTGCAGGTTGTGGACGGGCAGGTGAATACGGGCTGGCTTGTGCACGGACGCTTGCCGGTTTATGTCGATTGATTGACTACTCAGCATGCCACCTTGGCGCAGCCATTACTCGAGAGTCATCGTTATCGTAGGGATCGGCGACAGCGGAAGAAGCTATTTCGCAGACCTCAAAGAGCCTCATGTTTCGCGCCCGCAGTTTGCAGGAGATCATTCTCGAAATCCCGAAGATATCACCCTTCTAATCCGGAACGGCTCTTCTTCAGCATTAGCCTCACGAGCAGCACGGCGCATTCGAGGCTCATCTCAACATAGCCGGAGCGCACGCCTCGAAAACTGCTTGGTCTCATTTGGACGCGGTTGCGCTCAGCGATGCGTTCGGAGAAGACAAGGCCGATGCCCTGAGGCTCAATGAAAGCAATCAGCGCCGTAGTTCTCGCCACGTCGCCGCTGATCTCGCGCGGTTCGGGAAGGTCTGCGCCTTCGATCTGCAACACATCGAACACATAGGTGGAACTGAAGCCCACCAATACTGCTTTGTTCTGCGTGGTGATGTCCTTCTCGGCTTCCTCATTCATTTTGCGGCGGACGCCGATGATGGGAGCAAGGATGCGAATACCTTTCTCACGCTTCCTGACGGATTGGCCAAGCTCTTTCCATTTCCAGCCCCCCGGCGACTCTAGTTGCGTCGGGCATCTGTTGCGATTTCGAGAATGTTGCGAGCGGCTCCTTGAGTGCGGTGATCGGGAGCCACCATCGCCCAGAGCGCCAAATATTTTCCAATTCATCTTTCCTTTTGCTTTCCAATAGGAAACGTGCCATTATTCCTGTTGGGAAACTAAAGGTGGTATTTCCGATGAAGGAAAAACAGGACGTTTTGCAAGGAACGCTCGCGCTCATGGTCCTGAAGACACTCGATATTCTGGGGGCCCAGCACGGGTGGGGAATTGCCCGGCGAATCGGGCAGATCAGCGGAGACATTCTGGCTGTCAACCAAGGCACCCTCTATCCATTGCTGTTGAAGCTGGAACAAGAAGGCTCGATTACCTCTGAGTATGGGACATCGGAGAACAACCGCCGGGCGCGCTTCTATGGGCTGACAGCGTCCGGACGCAAGCAACTCCAAGCGGAAACACGCGAATGGGAGCAAAACGCGGCCATCATCGCGCGCTTTTTCAAAGTAAAGGCAGGAGATTTGACGTGAAACTTGTGCGGCGATTCTTCATCCGATTTTCGAACCTCACGACAGGACCGAGCGGCGATCAACGACTGCAAGACGAGATAGCAGAATATCTAGCATTCCAGACCGAGGAGAACATGCGAGCTGGTATGTCGTCCTCCGAGGCGAGGCGACAGGCCACAATCAAGCTCGGGGCGACGGAGGCGATCCGTGAAAGTCACCATGCCGAGTACAGCATCCCAGTCATCGAGAATTTGTTCTTCGATCTGCGTTATGGGATTAGAAGGCTTCTGCGATCTCCGGGATTCTCTTGCATCGCGATCGCCACCATGGCGCTAGGAGTCGGAGCCACGACTGCCATTTATAGCGTGATGGACGCGACGTTGCTACGTCCGCTGCCATACCCCCACCCGGATGAACTCGTACGCATCGAGGACGACCTGCCCGGGACCGGCGCACAGGACGTCGGCGTTTCCGTCCCTGAATGGAGAGATCTGCAGGATTCCGGGGTATTCGAGGCGGTATCGATTGCGAGCCATGGTGCAGACGTGAACCTCACCGGAGCTGCGCAGCCCGAGCGTCTGGGCTTTAAGGCCGTTACGTCGAATTATTTTGCTGTCCTCGGTGAAGACGCACAGTTGGGCCGAACATTCAATCCTCACGATGCCACCCCCGGATACAACTTGGAGGTCGTAATCAGCGATGGGTTCTGGAGGAGAGAATTTGGAGCCGACCCGCAGATTATCGGCAAATCTCTACGCCTGGACGATGACGAATATCACGTAGTGGGCGTAATGCCGCATGGATTTCGCGATCAGGGATCAACCAGCGAGGAACAGAACACTGAATTGTGGCTGGGAGCGGGCTATTCAGGACTGCCGTTCCCGCCGCCGCAGCGCGGTGTACGTATACGTCGAGCGGTTATCGCACGCCTCAAGCCTGGAATTTCGATTGTATCCGCGCAACAACGCCTAGACGCCTTGGTTGAAACGTTGAAAAAACAATATCCGGGAGATTATCCGCTAGAGACCAAATGGACGGTACGTCTGATTCCACTTGGCCAGAGCGTAGTTAGTAGCGTTCGTCAATCGCTCTCTCTGCTCTTTGGCGCCGTGGGATTGGTTCTCATGATCAGTTGCGTTAATGTTGCCAACCTGTTACTCGCGAGAGCTAGCGGACGAGCTCGCGAGATCGCGGTTCGGCAGGCTCTGGGGGCCCAAAGAAAGCGCCTGATCCGACAGCTTCTTACTGAGAGCCTAGTGCTCTTCCTGCTTGGCGGTATCGCCGGTTTTGCTATTCTCTTCTGCGCCCAGCGTTACCTGCTACGGCTTGTTCCGGAGAGCCTCCCTCACCTCAACGAAATCGCGATTGGCTGGGGAGTGCTTGCGTTTGCTCTGGTAATCTCCGCAGCGGCCGGAACCATCTTTGGGCTTGCTCCCGCTTGGCTTATGAGCCGCGACGATTTGATCGGTACGCTTCGGCAAGAAGGACGCGGTTCCAGCGGTTCTCGGGGACGCTCGCGCGCCCGCCAAATCCTAGTTATCAGCGAGTTGGCCCTCTCCCTGGTGCTCATGGTGGCTGCGGGCCTTTTGTTGCGAAGCTTCTGGGACCTGTACAAAGTGCAGCCCGGGTTCAATCCTGAACGCCTTATGGCCGTTCAGACATGGCTTCCCGGTCCTAACGATCCCGCTCTGGACCGCTACCTAACCGCTACGCAGCAGTCAGTTCTGGTGCGAGAGGTTCTTCGCCGCAGCCGAACCCTGCCTGGTGTACAAGAAGTGGCGGTCAGCGACCTGGCCGCCCTCCCTTTGGGCCACAACCACGGTGCCGTCGACCCGATGTCGTTGATCCGCGAAGGCCAGGAAGTCAGAGAAAATTTGGCCCCTGTGATCGGCGGTTCCGTCGTTTCGCCCGAGTATTTTCATGTTGTTGGCCTGTCGCTATTACGCGGACGCCTTTTCACGGACCAAGACATTCAGGGTACGCCCGAGGTTGCGGTGATCAATCAGGCCGCTGCACGGACCTACTGGCCGGACCAGGACCCTGTGGGGAAGCGCGTTCATTTGCGCACCAAGCGCGAAGGCAATCGTGACTTTTTGAACTCCGCCAACGCAACTTGGACCACAATCATCGGTGTCGTTGGGGATGCCCGAACTGAATCGCTGGCAGAGGCTGCGACTCCCGAACTCTACCGTACCGTATACCAGCATGGATCCAAAGGTCTGGTTATCTTTCTTCGTGGGCAACTCAATTCCAGCGCCATCTCGGCACTGGTGCGCCAGCAGGTCCAGTCCATTGATCCGGAACTTCCGGTCTTTAACGCCGAGACGCTGGATGAGGTGCTCTCCGCTTCCTTGTCGGTGCGACGATTCGCTATGGAGATGGTGGCGTTCTTTGCCGCCACTGCGTTGCTGCTCGCGGGACTTGGAATTTATGGAACTATTTCCTATCTCGTAAGTGAACAAAGACGCGACATTGCCATCCGCCTCGCGCTTGGAGCGCAAAGGGGCAATATTCTCAGGCTGGTGCTAGGCCAAGGAATTGGTCTGGCGGCCTTCGGCACGGGGGTTGGGTTGGTTAGCGCACTCGTCGTCTCTCATCTCATGTCCGGGCTACTCTACGGTGTCTCGCCTGCCGACCTGCCCACTTACGGAGGGGTCACGCTTGTGCTTACAGCGGTCGCGGTCGCCGCCAGCTACATCCCAGCATTGCGTGCCATGCGCGTCGATCCTATCACCACACTTCACGTTGAATGACTGGAGACCGGCCTTGAGAACTCGACTATCTTAAAGGGCTCGATATGGACATACTGCATGAACCGCAAGCATTTTACTCGACAGCAGGTCGTGGTCTCCTTTACGAACGCTCATTTGTGAACGGAACGAACGTTCAGCAGAGACCGATCCGTACATCGCTTGGCTACAACATTGCGCAGCTCAACTACTCGAGCTTCGTCAGAGCGCCGAGCCACGGCTCGGCCCCAGATTCGATATCAAGAACTTTCACGATCGGATAGTTAGATGTGGGCCGTTGCCCATCGATGTCATGGAGCTAAACCCGAATGGTTAGCGCGCCGGTGCCAAAATGGACGGGCATCACTCAACACGAACCTCAACTCAATCTTAGGAGAACTATGCCTTTCAAACGAATCGTCGCCCACGTCTTGGTCGGAACAAGTATGGGGATTTCCTCGACAATGTACGCACAAACTGCGGAAATGGTTATTCCAACCCGGACCGAACCCTCGAAGAGCCTTGATACGCTTGTGAGCGATCTTGAGAAGAAACTGGTGCCACTTGCAGAAGCAATGCCTGCAGACAAGTACAACTTCGTCCCCAGCGGTGAACAATTCAAAATCGGACGCGACGTGAACTATAAAGGCGTGCGCACATTCGGTCAGCAGTTGGCTCACATTATTCAGGCCAACGACTCTTTCTTTTTTGGTGTCAAAGGAGTGGCGAAACCAGATGCTGAGACGACAGCCAAACTGGCTGCCAGCGACAAGCTTACCCAGAAAGAGGATCTGCTCAAAGCTCTAAGAGAGTCTTTTGCTAGTGCGCATGCGGCCGTAGCCACGCTGACGCCCGAGAACGCGTGGGATCATGCAGGCCGACGTGCCACCGACACTCGAGCTGAAGAAGTGGCGCATGCGGTCGGACATGCTAATGACATTTATGGACAGCTTGTCGAATACCTGCGAATGAATGGTATCGTGCCACCAGCCAGCGAAGGAAGACCTCTGGCAAATCCAAGCAAGACAAACTGATCTCGATTTGTCAGATGAACTTTTCGACTTGGGAAAGTTTGACGTAAAGAGATTTCAGGACTTGATCTTCGACTAAAGAGTATTACCGCTCGAATTTCGCGAACGACTCCTGGACAGCTGGGTCGTCGCAGAAATGAGCGCGTCGTATTCGAGGCAACACACGCCATATCAGTCACAGGGAAGGTATGTCTAAACGAACAGTTCCTTCTGGAACAAACTCGGCGAGAACGAGTGGGGGCACGCGCCAGAGACCCGATCGCCTGACCCACATTGCGGGGATCGGAGTAGATCGGATGGGATCGATTGCGGATGCATTCGGAGCCGACGTCCTGCGCCTCGAGAATCTGGATGTTGATATTCCGCCGGACCACGAGGCTATTCTGCGCACGCAGCGAGCTGCAGCTCTGGACGCGGACAACAGTTATCTGCCCTTCGTCGGGCAGACACAGCTTCGCGATGCAGCCGCCCGTCATGTCTCGCTCGCATCGGGCGTGGATTATTCCGGGGACCGCAATTGCGTCATCTCGGCCGGAGGGCTTTCGGGCATTCTCAACGTACTGCTCGCGACCATCGAGGTCGGCGACGAGGTGATTGTCACCGACCCCACCTACGTTGGCCTAATTAACCGAATTCGCCTAGTGGGCGCCACGCCCAAATTCGCTTCTCTAAAATTCACGCCAGGGAGCCGATGGAACCTAGATCGCGATGCGATACGGCGCGTGGTCGGCCCGAAGACACGCGCAATGCTCCTCATGTCGCCTTCAATGCCTTCCGGAGCCTATTTCGACTCCCAGGACTGGGCTGTGATTGCGGAGATCTGCGTCTTCCATGATCTTCTGCTTATCTTGGATGCTGCGATGGAGCGGCTATTGTTTGACGGCCATCCACTTATACATCCGGCGGCCTTTCGAGGAATGGCCTCGCGAACGATCACTGTCGGGTCCTCAGCCAAGGAACTGCGCATGATCGGATGGCGAGTGGGCTGGATTGTGGGACCTGAAGAGTTGATGCCGGACATCATTGCCGTATCGCTCGCCAACGTGGTCGTACCGGTCGGCATCGCACAGGATGCTGTCGCAACAGCCCTTGAGCGCTCATATGTTTCGATTGCGGAATACGTCAAAGAGCTTCAAGCGCGGCGCGACACAGTCTCGCAACAGCTCGAGGGCCTTCCTTTCGGCGCACCCGATGGCGGTTGGTCGCTGCTCTTGCGCCTGACCGATTTCGGCCTCGATGGTGAACGGATGTCTCGCCGTCTCCTGGACTATGGCATTTGCGCGACTGCGATGACGGGCTGGGGCGAAGCGCACGGTGCGCAATATGTTCGGTTTGTATTTGCAAACGAGCCGGTTTCGCGTCTGATGCTGCTCGGGGACCGAGTGCGCCGGGCTCTCTCGCTCTAAGGTGAAGCCGTCCGAGAGGAGAATAGACATCAGGCAAGCTTCAAGAAGTCGAAGCACGTTCAAGAAAAGGAAACGAACTAATCGGAAAGGCGTAATTCCGATTGCTGATCGGTCTGCGGGAACACCGAACCGACTGGAAGGTGCCGGACAGTTCAGTAGAGGAGAGACAGATCCTGCCCCATGCCTTTATGTAGTAACATCTACAGATAAGGGGTGCAAATGGCCCGTATAGGCCGTCCACGTGAATTCGATCGGCTCCAAGCCCTTGAGCAAGCGATGAAGCTATTCTGGGCGCAGGGATACGAGGGTACTACGCTTGCCGACTTGCAGAAGGCGATGGGTGATATCACTCCACCGAGCTTCTACGCTGCTTTCGGCTCCAAAGAATCTTTGTACCGGGAAGCGGTAGAACTCTACAAGGCGACCCAAGGCGCTTCTGTGAGCAGAGCGCTTGCGGAAGGATCGACCGCTCGCGCATCTATCGAAAGGTTCTTGCGAGCCGCGGCAGAAAGCGTGTGTCAGCCGGGAAGTCCTCGTGGGTGCATGATGGTCCTTTCAGCCCTGAATTGCATGGCTGCCAACAAAGGCATTGAGGAGTTCATGCGCGAGCAACGCTCGCAGCGCGAGAAGATGATTCGCAAGCGGCTTCTTCGGGGAATTTCCGAAGGCGATTTATCTAAGAAGGCCGATCTCGATGGATTAACTACCTTTTACACCGGGATCGTGGACGCTCTCGCCTTTCGTGCGAGAGACGGGGCCTCACGTAAAGCCCTTATGACGATAGTCGATTACTCTATGGCGGCATGGGACAAGATTGGTTGACTTGTCGAAAGATGCTGGTACGGCATTCTGGATCCACTCTTAGATGGCACTGGCGTGAGCGGCGGGCCGATGATTCCGGGCAAGCTTCGACATGCCGCTCACGCACGAGCAAGTTACTGTGGGTCCTGCAATGAGACGCGGTCCTTGTCAGAGATTTTGTCGGCATCGAGAGGCTTCAACTGCTTCGCCTTCAATTCGTAGCCGCCCTGTTCCGCAGGAGTCAGGACAAGACGGCCGTACCCCTTCATCATCCCGGTGGCGATCTCAACTCGAATAAAGTACTTCTCTCCTCCTTTTATCTCCAGTTCAACACCAGATTGCGAATCATTGGACCGGAAACTGTGCTTGCCGGGCGGAAGATGAGCTGCAAAGAAGCGACCGTTCGCCATGCGTGCCAACTGGATTTCGTCACAGTAGACCGATGGTGACAGTGCGCTACCAGCGAATTGCCTGTAGCGGTAGAAGTAGACGGTGGCCTGAGCAGAACTATCCGTTGAAGTGGTGGGAGACGAGGCACTGGGCTCTTGTGCGTAGGACAGCAGAGGCAGGACCAAGAGTGCACTCAAGAGAAGCTTACCGGAAGAATACATGCAGGTTTTTTCTCAACCTTTCTTTAGAGTATTCCGAAGAACAACTACAATCTATAGCGAACGCTACAGAATGCAATGACACTTATGTGGGATCCAACCCAGGAGCCAATCAGAGTGTTCATTTCGACTCGACCGCCTGCTTTTAATCAAAAGCTAAAGCGGGTCTCGGCGTATCCGAGGGAATTCGGCCGCAGCAAACCGAAGATCGACTGATCATCTCCACGATATACTTCAGCTCCAATGATCGCTTTCCAGTGATCCGAAAACGAGTACGTTACCTTGGGCCGCACCAGTACGCCCTGAGGATTGAAGTACTCAACAATTCCCAGTTCAGCCTCAAGAGTCTCGTGACGCCACTTGTCACTAATGCGAGCTGACGCCCCATGTTGCACTTGCGCTGTTTGATTGCCAATAATAGCCTCTTCTCTCGCAACGTCGGTCACGAATCCCTCCGGCGCCATAATGGCAGGAGGAAAACTCGTCACATATCGGAAGATATATTGCATGTTTACATTCAACTCTCCTCGGTATGTCCGATCTTCCCCCAAGATGAACAGGAGATAGGGCTCTTTGATGAACGGATCGCTGCCAGACGAGTTCTCCGTTTTCGCGTATGCCCCCTCAGCGCGAAAGGCATAGTGACCAACGTTCGTCGCTGCGTCTGCGCCAATAACACGCAATCGATGATGCGAAAGCCTAATCCGCCCGGAACTGAGCGAATCATTCTCTACGGATAAATCGGGGAGAAGATCGAATCCCTGAAAGTACGAAAGCGACCAATCGACTGCGACCCCCGCCTGCTCGATGCGGAAAGCAAACTGGTCTGCGGGCCAACGAGGTATTTTACGTACGAATGTAGTCCCTGATCCGATATCGGGGAAGGGAAAACGTGTCGGACGAAACTCTGGCAGCCAGATGCCGCTCATCGAGACTGAGTGCGGAAGCGAGGCCGATGTCTTTGCTTCCGCTCCGTGCTGAACCAACCATTCGGATACAAATTCCTCGACGAAAGCGACGGCAGATGCAACATCTATGGAGCCCCTCTTCTGCGCGAACTCAGCAAAGCAGAAAAGCCGTGGCAACCGGCGAAATACGGTGCGGGAAGATTAGCCGTTAGCTTCCATCCATCCCACGTAGTTCTCGATTTGAGAGCCAAGCCAACTGTCACGGATTCGGTCGATGGTTGAAGGTTTGACGTAATAGTGTTCGAGCATGACACCCTCCATTCGGAAATATCCGTTGGAGGTCCATGGTCTACCATGACACTACCCCTGATTTGCCCGTTCCGAACGCGGACCTTCTGCTAGCAAGTGCAGTTGGAACGGCATCACGGTTCTGGATGACAGACGTTGTAGCACACGAGGAAGCATCCACCTTCAAGCGGACGACTTTCGACAAGAGTTAGCTTCACGCGATGACCGGGATCACGGAACGTCGGGATTCCTGATCCCAAGAGAATCGGGTGGATGTTCAAGCTGACTTGGTCCACGAGATCGGCATTCAAGAGTGTCTGTGCCAGTTCGCCACCGCCCATTAGACAGATTTCCTTACCTGGTTGGCGCTTAAGGCCGCGGACGAATTCCACAGCATCCCCATTCACGAGTTCCACATCCGGATCGTCGATGGACTGAAGCGTCCGCGAGAAAACATATGTCGGCATGGCCGGTTCCCGATGCGCCCTGTTCTTCGATCGCGCTTTGCCCGTGCTCGCCTCGCGGCCCGAAGAAACAGAAAAATCATAGGTTTTGCGGCCCATGAGAATCGTGTCCACATTTCTCCAGTACTTGGCCATGACGTCCTGCACATCTTTGCTGAAGTGTAGCCAATCGATCGAACCGTCTGTGCCAGCCAGGAACCCGTCTAAACTGACGGCTCCGCCGTAGGTTACAGTGCGCATCCTGGCACCTCCTTCCAAAACTCATCAAAACTAAATCACCGTTTAGAAAACGAATACTATATGCTCGTTTAGAAATGGTCAAGCCCGATGAGCCCGCGTCCCAGGAAAGTCACTAATCAACAACTATTTGCCGCGGCGCAAAGCGCCATGAGAAAAGTCGGACCGCACGAGCTCACGCTTTCCGCCATCGCCAAAGAAGCTGGGGTAACAGCGGCGGTGTTGGTGCAAAGGTTCGGATCGAAGCGCGCCTTGTTGCTCTCGTTGTTCGAAGAAGCTGCCAATGGTGTGAACAAGTTTATGGCTGAGCTGGCGAAGAGGCATGCCTCCCCGCTCGCAGCATTGTTCGCATATGCTGACTGCATGGCCGGCATGGCTGCCTCTCCCGCGGCTCTCGCCAGGAATCTTGCTTACCTGCAGATCGATCTGACGGACCCAGACTTTCACAAACAATTGGTGAAGCAGGCGCGGGCCACGCGTGCGGGGTTCCGACGGCTGGTCGAAGCCGCTGCAGAGGTCGGTGAGCTTTCCCGAAGCGTGCAATCTGCGCAGTTGGCGCGAACCATCGAGGCAACCTTAAACGGTTCGATGCTTACGTGGGCGTTCTATCAGGAGGGAACCGCTGCAACGTGGATTCGTACTGATCTAGAGGCGTTGCTGGCACCTCACTTATCGCAACGCCGAAAGTAGAGCCTCCTCCTCGACCGAAGCGACGTTTTCGTAGCTTGTCGCCCGCTCAGGTTCTTCTTTAACCGGAATAGTGAAAACCTCAATTCGCGAATCTCTGACCACATTTGTGGTCCCGTTCGGGGTAATCATTATGTGCCCTTCTGAGCGCGAACTGCCGGTGCTAACCCGTAGCTTGGCGTTCTGAGCCACAAAACCCTAATAAGTGAATCTGTACTGGAACAATGGGCAGCATCTCAGAACCTAGATTCGAACGAAACGAAGGACGTACAGAATCTGATTGAGAGCATTCGAAAGGAAGACACCGAACGGTTTCGAGCGGTGGGCATTGGGACTTCGATTGAAGCGCTTCAATCGTCACCCGTTCAGGACCTTTGGCCTCTCAGTCGCAGCGGTATCGCTACGGTATCGAGGTTCAGCCTGATGTGAGAAAGCGTGCCACCCGCTCAGTTGAACGCAAGATCCACCGTCTTGTTCGGGTGACTGCGGGTGACCGGCTGGTCCTTCAGAGATCGCCGAGTTGATGGCAGCATCCTAACAACCCAGGTTCGTCAGCGATGGCGGACCTGGGACGTGAAATCGGACCCCAGCATGCACCCGAGCCCCATGCGGCCCAATCAGAGTGCGGATAGAAGCCGGGCAGCGTGGATCGACCGACTCATCTTTGCAGGGAGAAAAAATGTCTTCTCTTATAAGGAACGAAGCTGAACAAAGAACGTTCCTCTTCGTTCCCCTCGAAAGTATGAAGTGGTATCGATCGCAGTCAAGGGTCAAGATGAACGTCCTTCGCCCTTGACAGCAATCGATACCAAAAGCTGTGACGTTCAATCCAGAACGGCCGCCACGTCGGCCTTGACTTTTATGACCTTCTCATAGATGCCGGTCACCCGCCCGCAATCCGCGAAAGCGATTCTAGACGGACCCGAAAAACCTGTCGGTGATCGTGTCGCCGATCGTGCGCTCCCTGAGAACTGCCTGCCAAGCCAACAAAGAGCGTCCAGGATACCGGACCGCTCTTTCCTTTTCAGCACCCTTCAGACTCCCATTGCTATACTTCCTCCGTCGAACCGGAAGCAGAGGAGTTGAAATTCATGCACCTCACTCGCGGGCGCCCGTCCCCGGTCAGTACGCCCTTCTGAACAGCGAGATCTCAATGCTCAACCAATCTCCGAAGGAGGACCCTGATGAAAAATCAACGACTGTTGCTTGCCTTCTCCCTTTTCAACTTTGGACTGGTCCTTCTTCTGCTTTTCCACCGGATCGCACCCGTTAGCGCGAATGGCCCGGCATCTTTCTTGCGCGCACGTGGCCTCGAAAATCGTCGATGAGCAGGGAAGAGTGCGGGCAGCAATCATGATCCAACCAGAAGGACCTGCCCGCAAGCCGGACGGCTCCGTCGTAAAGGGGAGCAGGATTTATCCGGAGACCGTTCTCTTCAGGCTGATCCGGCCCGATGGAAGGCCATCCGTAAAGATCTCCACCTCCCAGCAAGGCTCCGGCATCAGTCTCGGCGGAGCTCAGGACCCAACCTATATCGTCATGACAGCCGACGGCGGAGATCCGTCCCTGTCGCTTACCAACGGTAGCGGACACCTCCAGACCATTAAACCGTGAGATTCAGTGCAGACCGCCCGTTCAACAGCCTGAGACAGGATCGGGGTACGGATGGGTGATCGGCAATTCGGAACCAACCCAGAAATTGCCAGTTTCCGAGTAGGCGGTGATTCGACCGTGACTGCCCGAGCACGGACGTCTCTTGCTGCTTCCCGAGGGCTCAATCACTCATTTCTATATGAAACGCCAAAGGAGGAACAATAGAACTGCGCAGCAGTGGATCAGAAAACGTATAAGGCCGCCGGAGCGCCTGGTCGACGGTCCCAGATTCGAAAGAAACACCGCAACCTAAGACGCGGAATTGGGTCTCTATGAGGCACAGGTCGAAGCTGCGAAGAGCAGCCTTTCGCACCGGATCATATGGGCCGCAGATTTGCGGTGAAAAAGGATGGTTGTTATGAAGCGAACACTTTTTCTGGTATCCGCATTTGCGGTGACTCTGCTGGGCGCGAAGATTGCTGGGGCGCAGGAATACTACGGACCGCAACAGTATTACTACGAGCAGCAACAAGCGGAAAGAGCGTGGGAGCGTCAGGGTTACTACGCAGGGGTAAGGGGAGCCGATCGAGACTTCCAGAACCGGCGCAGGCCGGACGTGAACAATCGCCATGAATATCGAGATCCGCACCTTCCTCGCTGGGAAAGGCATGAATTTCGAGAAGGATTCCGGCGGGGCTACTACGAACGAGTGAAGCAGATCTACTATGGCTATGGCCAGCAGTGGCAATATGACGATGATGACTAGTACAGAGCTGATGTCAACGGCAAGGCAACCAATCCGGAAGTCCATCGCTTTCTTGGCAGTTCCGAGGGTGCGCGGCCCGCTCGACCCTAGCCAAAATTCGGTTAACTTCCGAGTTACGCATGGATCTTCGATCCACCCATATGGATGAAAATCGTTTCACGCCGCGACGTGTAGTATCGAGCCGGCGTGGACGGCGAAGGTCGCGGCTACTCTGGATTAGTTGAAGCCGTTTCCGAGTTTGGCCTGGGTTGCGTGTTTGGACCAATTTGTGTCGCGCCTTCAACCTGCGGGTTGCTGGTAGCACGTGACGGTGTCTGATTATCTCTGCGCACGCTTCCTGCCGTTTCCACGCCAGGAGGATGGCGATGGCCTACAAGGTCGCAGGAATCGACGTACACAAGAAGGTTGATCGCGTGCGGCTTCACGGTCAGATCGAGTGCCTGCTGGAAGAGATGCGCATCAAGCTGTCGGTCGTTGTTGCCGATCTGTTTGGTGCGAGCGGCCTTCGCATCCTGCATGCCATCGCAGAGGGACAGACCGATGCTGAGTGTCTGGCCAAGCTGGGCGATGAACGCCTGCGCTGTCCGAGAGAACGGCTAATCGAAGCAGTTACTGGCAGGTCTCATCCTACGCATCGCAAGATGCTGGCCTCTGCGAGGCTGCTCCGAATCGTCCCCTACCTCTTATACTGCGCTTCCGTAACGTGCTCCAGCCAGTCGACGACCTTGCCATCCTTTTTTTCCTGAATAGCTACGTGGGTCATGCCGGTGGTGGGAGTAGCTCCGTGCCAATGTTTTTCGTGTGGCGAAATCCAGACCACATCTCCGGGGTGTATCTCTTCGATCGCGCCACCTTCGCGTTGCACCCATCCGCACCCGGCACTGACGATGAGCGTCTGGCCGAGCGGATGAGTGTGCCAGGCGGTTCGCGCTCCAGGCTCAAACGTCACGTTGGCCCCGGAGACGAGCGCCGGGTCCGGAGCGGTGAACAGCGTATCGATGCGGACGTTTCCGGTGAACCACTCCGCAGGTCCCTTCGCGGAAGCTTGCGATCCAACTCGCTTGATTTCCATGTTGTGCTCCTTCGACCGTGTTTGATTCTGATCAACAGGTTTGTGCGTTTCCTGAGAAGCCAGCGACGATGCCAGGGCGCCAGCGGATGCGGCGATGCACGCCTTCATGACCGTTCTTCTGCACAGAAGCGTCTGCGCCTCTTGCCTGGACTCACTCACTTGGGTCTCCTTTCGCACAGCAGAAACCTCGGAAATTCTCAAGATTGTAACCTGCTTTCTTTTGAAACTGGCCGGATGGACCTGACCGTGTATTGGCCGGTCACTAGAGTACGCTTCACTTTCATGTGAATCTCATTCTGAACCGCGAACAGCAAGACGCGAAATGTGTTAGTTGCCCATCTCGCCAGGGCATCCGAAGCAGCTGTTGCGCATGTCACGCCTGCGTTCCTTCTGTTTGATTTCCCCCGTTGGAGCAGTCTGAATGCGTTGTCCCTTTCCGATAGTGAGAGACGCAAGGACCAGGAGAACCGCTCCTCCGATGAAGGTCGCGGCGATCGAGATGTGATCGAGAAGGAGTCCTCCGAATCCGCCGCCCAGCATGATGGCGAGTTGAATAGCACCCACCATCAGCCCGCCGCCACTCTCCGGCTCGTCGCCGATGCCTCTCGACAGCCACGTAGACCAGCACACGGGAATGGCGGAGTTCAAAGCACCCCAGACAAACATGAGGGTTGCGATGCCGGCCATGTGATGTCGAAGACCGAGCAGGCCGAGAGTGACGGCTCCGAGTGCAACCGGCAGCGCCGTAAGCAACGAGTACAGATGCCCGTTCACCAGATTGCTGGCACCATATGTGCCGACGAATCCGGCTACGCCCAATGCCAGCAACAGCAGCAATAGCTGGGTTACGCTTACGTGCGCGTAGGTTTCAAGGAAGGGGCGCAGATAGGTGAATGTCGCAAATGCACCCGCAAAGGTGAACATAACGCCCACCATGGCAAACGCCACATGACGTCTTCTCAGCAACAAGAAAAGCTTACTTACGGGATTAGCGGCCTGGGGAGGCATGACAGGAAGGCTGACCCACAGCCAGATGAGGTTTGCCACTACGATGGGCGTCATTGCCCAGAACACTCCGCGCCAGCCTATGATTCCGCCCACGTAGCTGCCGATGGGCGCTGCGAACGCAGTGGCGACTGCGTTCCCGGTATAGACCAGACCGAGAGCCTTGGGCACTGATTCGGCCTGAACTAGGCGCATGACGGTAGCAGTAGCCAGAGACCAAAAGCCTCCGATCACTATTCCGAGAAGCGCCCTGGCGACCATCAGCACCAGGAAGTTTGGCGCCATTGCAATTACAACGAGCGACAGCAGCATCACTGCTGTCAGTCCAAGCAGAACGTGGCGGCGATCGAAACGGGATGCGAGCGTGGCGATGAAGAAACTGGTGATGACGGCGAACAATCCAGAAATTGAAATCGCCTGGCCAGCCATTCCGTCGGTTGCGCGTAGGTCGTGCGCGATAGGAGTGAGCAGGCTGACTGGCATGAACTCAGATGCGATCAGAAGCGATACGCACAGCGCCATGGAGCCGACCGCGCTCCATCGTTCGCCCGAAACAGATTCAGGGGTTGGGGAAGGGTGATTCAACTGCATGATCGAAACTTGTCTCCTCTTCCTTGATAGCCGAATCGGCATGAATTTGCTTTCCTGATCCTGCCGTTTCTTTGCCTGATCCTGTCCGCAAGATGGAATTCTGGAAATTCCGGTTTCAATCCGAGCTAAGCTGATCCTGAGAGGAAGCGCGGTGAGGAAAACAACCGCAGGCCTGCAAACAAACAACATCACAGCCGTGGATATGAACGCTGCGCTTGCCTCGAGTATCTCGGCACATGCGACCCGTGCAGGGGAGACTCGCACCGTTGTGCCGGGACTTTCGCTGTTTCGCAATCCCGGCGCTACCGTGTGCAACATCACGTCCGTCGAACCGGGCATTACGTTCTTCGCGCAGGGCGAGAAGAAGATTTCAATTCGCGGAACTGACTACGTATGCGGCCCGGGCTCATTTCTGGTGGCGTCTGTTGAACTGCCCATCCGGAGCCAAATCACCAAGGCTTCTCAAGATGTGCCCCAGCTCGCGATTCGCTTGTTGCTGGACATGACGTCGGTACGCGAGGTCGCCAATCGGGAGGATCTGCCTGAAGTGCAGGGATCATCGGAGCGGCGCGGCCTGGCGCTTGGGCAGACGACGGCGGGTCTGCTTTCGGCGGCGCTGCGGCTGCTGGAGTTACTCGAAGCGCCAGAGGATATTCCATTCCTCAAACCCTTACTTGAGCGCGAACTCATTATCGCATCCTGCAGACGCCACAGGGGGAGCGCCTACGTCAGATCGTGACCGCAGGCAATCTCAGCCAACGGACCTCGAAGGCAGTTGCCTGGTTGAGTGCAAACTATTCCAAGCCCCTTCGCATGGAACAACTGGCCGAGATTGCTCACATGGGAGTTTCCACACTTCATCATCAGTTTCGTGCCCTGACAGGGATGAGCCCGCTGCAATTTCAGAAACAGGTTCGCTTGCGCATTGCACGAGAGCGCATGGTGAAGGACGGCCTCGATGCGACGAGCGCCGCCTATGAAGTGGGATACGAAAGCGTGAGTCAGTTCAACCGCGAATACAGCAGGTTCTTCGGCCAGCCTCCAATGCGTGACGTCAAGCCGCTACGCGCAAGCAATGTATTAACCTTCGACGTTGCTTAGACCCGAGCGGCGAGCACCGTTGCCCTGGATGTGGCAAAGAGCCGAATGCATTCACCACAGCAGGTGCTACGCAGGGATTGTCCATTTCCGTGGTTGCTGCACAACTCAGGACAAGAACCAAGGGTTGCCATAAGAAAGCATTCGAAGATGACTAAGCCATCCAGACACGTACGTCTTTCCCGCCGGACTGTTCTTGCCGGACGAGCAGCAAATCCTGCAACCCTCATAGGTTCTCCGGCTTGGCTGAGCACGCCAGGGATTGCGAGGCAACCATCAATGAGAGCAGCGCAATCACCAGCGAAACAGGGGCAACCAAGCTTGTCATTCTTGGTAGCGGTGCAGGGCCGAGTCCGAGGCTGCAAAGTATCGAGCGGAACTTACCATAATGGATCGTGCCGCGTTGAGCCGGACGGATTGAGTTGTTCGTTCCAAAGTGAGCGCGGAATCGAGGGAAATGATGCGCACCATGCTCCTGCTCTTCCGCGAGTGTGATCGTTGCTGCGAATATGTGTCAGAGTGCTGCTAAGTAGTTGAAGGGAGAGATTCCCTGGCATTAAGGGCGAACGTGGTTGAGCGAAATCCTTCCCATCGTTAATATTCGTACTTTCAGCGTCTTAGACATGATCTGTCTTCGAAACAATCGCGCTTTCTTCGAGCGGCATACGACTGGATTGTTTCTTAGTCTGCTTGACCACATACATCGCCGCGTCAGCAGCGCTCAATAGGCTTTCTCTGGTCGTACCGTCCGCAGGATAAATGGCAAGACCAACACTCGCGGAACCGTGTATGACGTATCCATCAAAGACAAAGGACGCCTCGAAGCTCCGTTCCAAACGTCGGGCGACTTCGTCGACTTGCCCGCGATTATGCACGCGCGAAACCAGCACGGCAAATTCGTCGCCGCCAAGTCGCGCTAACATGTCATCTTCGCGCAGTTGATGTTTCATTCGGGTAGCCGCTTCCTGCAGATAATAATCCCCAACGCGGTGGCCGTAAACGTCATTGACCTGCTTGAAGTCATTTAGGTCGATGTAGATCAACCCAAAGATGCTCGCATTCTCGCGGGCTCTATCAATTTGCTCCTCGAGATAGGTCTCCATGGAAAATCGGTTGTGAATGTCGGTAAGGAGATCGAACTTGGAGCGGTGTTGCAGATCCGAGAAGAGCCTGCGGCTCTCAATTGCCAGCGTTGCCATTGAAGCTGCCGTAGAGAGGCCCTCCGATTCGCTGGAAATCGGCTTAGTGCTCGGATGAAATGCGGCGTAGAGGAAGCCGAGCGGCGGACCGGACCGGGCAGGAATCTGCTCCGCCACTATCCGGAACGCCTCTTGCTTCGATGGGACCTTACCAAGTTGAGCTCCATCGGTTAATTGACACCAGCAGGGAGCACCGCGGAGTTTGAAAGAGGCTAATTCAGTTACGTGCTCGATAATTTCGGCGAGAGGGCAAGAACCATTGATATCCTCCATAATCTTGCTGCGCTGCCTCTCGATATAGGCTGAATCGGCATTCTGGAGACCTAGCTTACGCTCCACGATCCATTCCCTGGCGGCAGCCACAAGTAACAGCACCAGAAGAAGACAGACAAGCATTGTGAGGTTGTGATTATTCAGGAGGGGAGGCCCTGCGAGGACGAGAATATCATCGAAATTTCGAAGGAGGATGTCAAAGGGCACCTCTTCTCCAGGGTTGATTGCCTTAGTGTCCAGAATGCAAATTCCGGTGACACGCACTTTGGTGCCCGGAGCAATCTCGCGCATCGGGAGAGGAGCGGTGCCGCCGCGTGCGTGACGATAGATCGCATTGAAGAGTTTGCCATCGACGGTCAGAATGTACTCGTCCTGCGTTGCTTCCCGCACCTCTGTGACGATCCGACCTTCCGTTGACACGAGGTCGTATTGATGACCATCGGGTTGGTTGCTGCTCCAGAATGCCAGCTGTCTCCATGTTGCGGGTTGAGGAGCAATGGGAGATGCGATATGCACATCTTCGATTTCGCTGTCCGTCAGCATCAGCATTCGGTCATGTGCGTCAGGAAAACCGCTCGCCTCTGCGTAATTTCCGATTTGCAGCGGTTCACGGGTCTGGGTCGAGATCCAGAGACTCTTGGACCCATCCTGAAGGACCGCGGCGGACCCAGGCTGATAATAGGTGATGGTTCCGCGCACTTGGACCCGACGGGATTGATCGCGCACGTGATAGTTGGAAAGAATCTGATCCATTGGCGTGATCGGAAGTGACCCAAACCTGGTATTGACGCGCTTGAGAGCCTTGATGTCTGCGAGATCCGAGACATAAAGAACGACACCGGTTTGTTGCATCTTGTCGTCGAACTTTCCCGCCGCCACCCCGGTGATCTCGACTTCATCATCTAACAAATCTTTTAGCGCTCTTTCATTGTCACTATCAACGTTGGCTTCGATGTGAGCATCCTCGGTGACCAACTGCAGCCGAGTACTATGCCTTTGTGCTGCGACGTTCTCCACGAGGTCAGAAGCCCGAACTATCGCATGTACAGTAACTAGGCGAGCGTCGTACCGTGCGCGAATCAACTCGTCGAACGTGGCGGCTTGGGGATAGGGTAAGCTGCCGTGATGAAGCAGCTTAATGCTGCTGGCGATCACGAGGGGCCGAAAGCTTCCCTGAGTCTTGCCTTTGATGAAGATTCGGTCGCCGGGAAGCAGGGCTGCGGTTGTGGGCGGGCTTACGAAAAGTGCGTCGTCGCCGTCCTGAACGAAGAGCAAACTTTCGTACCCACGGGAATAGACGACAGTCGCTTCAAAGGCCGACGGAATCGCGCTGCTTGCTTCTGTATTCGTAAGTGAATGTATGGCATGGAGCGATGTAAGAGTGATCGGCTCCGATGCCCATATGGCAGAACGAAGACTGATCACAAGCGCTACAATGGGAACCAGCTTTTCCAGAAGAAACTTCCGAGAGAAGCAGCCGCGTGTGGTCGCGTTGACGATGTTGCTCATTTCACAATACTTCAGCATTTCGCTTGAGAGCAGCTTCTGAGTGACCCGAATCTGGAAAGTTGGGATAACATCTTAGAGCTGTCTGGTTCCGATTGCAGGGTCGTTGATTTTGGTCCGAGCCGACGATCTGAGACTCACCTGCCTGAACCACAAACGCTCATCCTCCAACATCATGAACTTCTCATTCTGTACGTCAAGCTCTTCAGGATTAGCTATCCCTCCTTTGAGGAAGGACCTGGGGAAGCCAGCTTGAACTGCTCATCGGGGTACTGTAGTGATTTGCATCACGTCTTGCCACAACCGTCGGCTCCCGAGTTTTGGTCACATCCCCGGTAGCAGGATCGGCTAAAGTTGCCGTAATGAAGCAAATCTATTTCGAACCACATTTTGGTGGGTATCAGAATGGCTCATGGATCGCAAACCTGATGTGATCTAGATCACGTCGGGTTTGCCACTTGTGTGCGATTTCTGGAAATCTCGTTATGTTGTCAGATGGAGGCAGGCAGGCTCTGCCTGACGCTGCGAACTGATATCTCTGACGGAAACTTTGGTCTCATTCGTCGAGATTGGGAAGTACGGGTGGAATGGTGCCAGGCTCGAAGAGGTCCAGCCAGATTCAACAGTTGACTCGACCGACAATACTAGTGCGCTCGATACATTCTGCAGGGATAGTCTTCGCCATTATGTCGGCATTTGAGGCCGTAAAGATGGCAGTCTTCCCCTCGATTCACATCTGGCCATCTCACGGAATCACGATTCTGTTTGCTTCAAGTTTGGCCGGGGTTGCAGTCCTTATCATGCTCGTCAAACAAGAGCAGATCAATCATCGCGCGGGATCAGTCGAAGCCCGGTACCGCCTGCTTTTTGAATGCAGCCCAACGGGCGCCTATCTGATCTCATCGGACGGCCGCGTTCTCGATTGCAATCTCTCATTTTGTCGGATTTTTGGATACTCGAAGCGCGAAGAGCTGATCGGCCGCTCGATTGATCGCCTTTTTCCGAGCGCTGCCGAGCATAGCTTCTATCTCTCGCTCCTTAAGGCAGGAGAGGCGCTCGAGAACGTCGAGCATTGCCTGCAAAGAAGAGATCAAACTCAGATTTGGGTCTTGCATTCTGCCGTCCGCGTCTCGCACGAAGACACCTCGGGAATGCCAGCGGTCCGCGGTACGATGATCGACATCACGGAGAAACGCCGAGCCGAATTCAAAGAACATCAGCTCGCCGCGATTGTGCGGTGCACCGATTATGCAGTGCTTGCCCTAAGCCCCGATGGAATCATCGAGACATGGAATGGTGGCGCGGAGCGAATTTTCGGATACTCCGCTCAAGAGGTGGTCGGCCGCTCGATTGGCATCATTGCCCCGCCGGACAGGTCGGGTGAATACCTGACAATTCTCGAAAAGGTGAGAAGTGGGACAGAGGTCGAGGTCGAAACCATTCGCAGACGTAAGGATGGCAAGTTGCTCGATCTCGCTCTGTCGGCGAATGCTATCCGTGATCGCAACGGCAATCAAATCGGGGTGGCCGCGATCTTACGCGACATTCGGGACCGCAAACGCGCGGAATCGGCGCTACTTCAATCGGCAGCACAATACCGCCTGCTCTTTGAGAAAAACCCAGTGCCAATGTGGGTCTTTGACCGTAACAATCTGCGCTTTCTGGCCGTAAATAAGGCAGCGATCCATCAGTATGGATTCACAGAGGGCCAGTTCCTAAACATGACGATCGCTGACATCCGACCTGAAGCAAGTGTGACGGCGCTGCTAAGGGCGCACGAAAAGAGGGCCACGGGCTTGCATCGGTCAGGCGAGTGGCAACATCGCACACACGACGGCAGGATCCTTGATGTCGAGATTGTGTCTCACACTCTTGAGTTCGAAGGACATGACGCGGAACTGGTCGCGGCTTACGACATAACCGAACGGAACAGAGCCGAAAAACAAATCCAGCTCCTCGCCTTTTCCGATCCACTCACTCAAATGCCGAACCGGACACTCCTTCGTGATCGGCTCGATAATGCTCTGGCAACAGCGCGGCGCAGAAATGAAAAGATCGCCCTTCTACATCTCGACTTGGATCACTTTAAAGCGGTTAATGACACCTTAGGTCATGCCACGGGCGATGCCCTGCTGAAAGAAGTGGCTGAACGGCTAAGGGCATGCGTGCGGGATCCTGACACTGTGGCCAGAACGGAGGGAGACGGATTCCTCATCATCCTAAACGGCATTGCAGACTTGCCCGATGCCGGGTCCGCAGCCCGGCGGATTAAGGAGGCAGTTGGAACATCGTGTGAACTCGATCGGCAGCGGATAGCAATCAGCTCGAGCATTGGAATCGCAGTTTCCCCGGATCACGGTTCCACCACCGATCTCCTGATCAAGAATGCCGAATCGGCGATGTATTCCGCCAAAGAGGAAGGACGAAATGCCATCCGCTTCTTCACTTCGGAGATCAACGGTAGAGCGCTCGAACTCTTTAGGCTCGAGAGGGAGATGCGCTCTGCTTTAGAGCAAAGCCAGTTCTTCCTTGTTTATCAACCGCAGATCGATATCGCCAGTAGTCGAATCGTTGGACTCGAGGCTCTCCTCCGCTGGCGTCACCCCGAGCTTGGTCTCGTGCCACCGGACAGGTTTATTCCGATGGCCGAGAGAAACGGTCTGATACATCCGATCGGCGAATGGGTCCTCCGAACCGCTTGCATCCAGATGTGTTCCTGGCAATCCCAGGGCCTCCCCATGGTTCCTGTCGCTGTCAATGTGTCGGCAGTTCAGTTCCGGGCAGATGGGTTCGGCGCACAAGTTTGCGAGATTCTTGCTGAGACGGGGCTGGCTCCAGACTTATTGGAACTGGAATTGACCGAGACCATGCTCTTCTCGAATGTCGCCGCGGTCCATGAATGCGTTCGAGATCTGCAGGCCGCAGGGATCAAAATTGCCATCGATGATTTTGGCACTGGATATTCTAGCCTCGGCTATCTTAAGCAGTTTCGGGTTAACAAACTGAAGATTGACCGTTCATTCATCCGAGATATCCCGGGTGACCACGACGATGAAGTCATCACCCAAGCGATTATCAGCATGGCCAGAAGCCTGAAGCTCACCGTGATCGCAGAAGGTGTGGAGACGGACGCACAGATGTCCTTCTTGAAGGATCATGGCTGTGACCAGATACAGGGCTATTGGTTCTCGCGGCCTACCTCTCCCGAAGAGATCGTAAGTAGGCTGAGATCCGAATATTTCGGCCATCGAGTTCGGTCCGCGACAGTTGCGGCCCTGCTTTGAGGGACGTGTTTCCGGATCAGGAAACGAACTGAGCCAGCTCCCTTCGCTAATCGGATTCCTAATTGGATTGCAACTGCTCTTCAGGTACGGTCCGTCTGTGGATATGCAATTGCTCAGGTAAATGCGAAACCTACTCGTGTGAAATATCAAGATGTGCCGTAGGTGCCCTAGCGGCACCGCCGTCACTTTGGCGGGCAGTGCTCTTCAGAAAGAATCCGGGTTCCAGGGTGAGTTGGCCCCTTGAGCACTGGCCGCCCTTTTACCAGGATTGAACGCTCCTCCTGATCACGCCGCAGATCGTGCGCGTTAATTTGGACCAGACCATGCGAGTCCTCGCCCAGCGGACCTTTGCAGTGGAAGGCAAACCTAAATCTTCACGGACGACCCCTGACTCAAGCGCCTCAGACACTAAGACCGAATCACTCGGTTCAAGGACCATCGATGGTATTTCGGCCACCGGTACAAGGACGATGACCACCATTCCCGCAGGAACCATCGGCAACGGCAAGGATCTCGTTGTAACTCGCGAAAGTTGGTATTCAACCGGCCTCAAGTTGGTCATCCGAAGTGCGCAGAGCGATCCCCGCTTTGGTGAAGCCACCTATTCGCTCACGAATATCCAGCGGAACGGGCCCGATCCAGCTCTCTTCGAAGTACCTGCTGGATATACGATCGACAGACGCTCATGTAGTCCTGCATCAACCCTAAACGAAGGTGAATCTCGTTCAACGCAACGACCGTGAACGAGCCATCGCAGCCCGATTTCCTTATCAGGAAAATCGGGCTGCAAACATGGCTTAAGCTACTTTTCGTTTTTCCGGCTCTTCTCGTCCGATCTGCCCTGCAAGGACTTTCTGCACGAACCTGGCGATCGCATCGCCAACTTCTGTCGGAGAATCCTCCATTAGAAAATGCGCGCCCTTCACCGTGACCACTTGCTGGTTCGGCCAAGTACGACAGAATTCCCGTTGGCCTTTTATCAGGAATCCAGCAGGATCCGCATCGATAAACAATTTTGGTATGGGGCTCGTCGACAGCCAGCGGCCGTACGACTCAACGATCTCGACGACGTCCTCGGGTTGGCCCTCAATCGGCAGCTCTCGCGTCCAGGCAAGCATTGGCATCCTGGACGGCCCAGGGACTCTCCAATAACTGCGATACACGTCAATTGCCTCTTCGGGCACACCCCGCAAGGGCAGAATATATTCAACGAACAGATTCTTGTCGAGAATCATTTCTTCGCCCGCAGGTGAGCGTTGCGCCTGGAAGAAAGCCTTGGTATTGTCAGGCCAATCATCCCATGAATAGAAGGGCCGGACGATGCTTTCCATATAAACCAGAGCTTTGATTTTGCCGGCGTGCCGCTGTGCCCAGTTGAAACCGAGCGCCGATCCCCAGTCATGGAGAACAAGGATCACATTGTCTTTGACCCCAACCTCATCCAGCCACGCGTCCAGGTAACGCTGGTGATCTCGCAGCCGGTAAGATCCGTTCGGCGCAGCAGCCGAATAGCCCATGCCAACGTAATCGGGAGCCAGACAGCGCCCCAAAGGAAGCAGGCGTGGGATGATGTTGCGCCAGAGATAAGAAGGCGTGGGAACACCATGCAGGAATACAATGGGATCTCCATTTCCCACATCGACGTACGCCATTTGGCTGTCAAGCACGGGCACGTATTTCCGATAAGAGAGGTCTTCGGTTGAGATGCTGTGATTTACCATTGCCAATCTCCTTCTGCAAAAAGATGCTTCCGACCGGTATTAGATGCTCACTATTCAACGTCTTCGTCTCCTTTCGAGGGCGCTCTCCGCGTAATTCTGCGTATCTCGGCATCGCAATGTGCTCGAAGATAGGCATCTGAAGTTCTCGCAAACAGCCCCTAAGGGGTATTGTTCCGAGAGATGACAAACTTCCAACTTTGATTTTGTTTTTTGCGAGCAGATGAAGAAGGTTGGTGGGAGTGAGCGCTAACTGGACCCGCACCACGTGCTGGCAGCGTAAAGCTGCCTTGCCGTGACTAGAATGCTGATCCGGCATCACCTCCAGTTGGTCAGCAGGAAACGGCGTTTGTCGCGGCTGAAATGCTGATCGGATATCAGCTGTATCATCCTTACGAGGTTAGGAGGCGGCGGGGGCGTCGAAACTCAGAATTATCGAACGTCAAATTCAGTGTCGAGACTTGCTGGTTTTCGGATCCTCAATGAACTCAAGTCGGGGAAGTAGCCCCTTCTCGGCACGTTCAGATTCCAGTCTTTTCACCTCAAGGTAGACATCCTCGGGATCACGAAGCTTTGCCTCTTCGCTCCTGCGAAGTTGTTCGAAGAGCCACGCCTCGGTGATTTCGACTCCGTTCATGAACGATACGATGTCTTGGCTCGCTCCGGCCCTTACGGACTGAATCAGCGATTGATAGTAGGCCAGGGACTCGTGTTCCACTCCGAATCGAGTGGATGCCTCATCCAGAAGATCAACCAGCTTCTGCGCGCAGACATTGATCCGGTAGAGGCATTCGTAGGCAGGGAACCGCAGCGGAGGATCGCCTTCTCCGGCGTGGGCCATCGCTGTATGCCAATGACGTTCCCGTTCATCCGATTCCCCATGCTCGCGGAAAAGTTCTAAAAAGAAAGGATTTGTTTCGTACCCGGTTGCGCGATTATTTTTAGATACAGCCATATCCTCGCCCTTTCATG
>Ga0207671_10000440_pt1 | contig 57127 bp, 49 predicted proteins | sample KBSC24metaG_FD_184352 | JGI IMG/M metagenome (GOLD analysis project Ga0207671, IMG submission 184352) | Corn rhizosphere microbial communities from Kellogg Biological Station, Michigan, USA - KBS C2-4 metaG (SPAdes) (version 2) | ecosystem: Host-associated > Plants > Roots > Rhizosphere > Soil... | reverse complement strand
CTGGCCGGTCATCAGGTAGCACTCCATCACCTCGGGCCAGGCGAGGATCGCTGCCGCGAAGTGATCGAGCTCGGCGGCGCGCTGTCGCTCGAGTTTAATCGAGACGAAGACGGAGACCGGCAGCCCGACCCGCTTCTGATCCACAGTCGCGCTATAGCCGCTGATGACGCCCGACTTTTCCATCTGCCGGATGCGGCGAAGGCAGGGCGAGGCCGAGAGCCCTACCCGATCGGCGATCGCCTGCACCGTGACACGGCCATCCTCCTGCAGAATCTTCAGGATGCGCCGATCGACATCGCTAAGCGCAATATCGGCGGATTTCACCTGTTCTTTGGCCACGATCTTCCCGAAACCTGCGCAACTGCCGCTTCCTTCGCCGGAATTAGGCAAGAAATGCGCTCGCGCGCAAGGCAATATCGGCGCTACGATGCGGGTGGAGGCGAAATGAGCGGGTTGGCGAGCAAGGTGCGGACGGCGGCGCGTGACGAGCGCATCCCGATGATCGAAGCGCTGACGCGCAAGACGCTATGGCTCTCCAACTGGATGATCCACTACGCCAACCACATCCGCCCCAACGACAGCGGCGTGAAAGTGGGTGGCCATCAGGCCTCGTCCGCCTCGATGACAGCGATCATGTCAGCGCTCTATTTCGCGGTGCTGAAGCCTGAGGACCGCGTGGCGGTGAAGCCGCACGCCGCGCCGGTGTTCCATGCCATCCAATATCTCTTCGGTCGGCAAACCCTCGACAAGCTCAAGGCGTTTCGCGCCTATGGCGGCGCGCAATCCTATCCGTCGCGCACGAAGGATACCGACGATGTCGATATCTCGACCGGCTCCGTCGGCCTAGGCGTGGCGTTCACGGCGTTCGCCTCGCTGGTGCAGGATTATGTGCAGGCCAAGCCATGGCGCAAATCGAGCCGGCCTGCTGGCCGGATGGTAGCGCTGGTGGGCGATGCCGAACTCGACGAGGGCAATGTCTACGAGTGCCTGCTCGAAGGCTGGAAACAGGGCCTGCGCAACACCTGGTGGGTGATCGACTACAACCGGCAGAGCCTCGATGGCGTCGTCCGCGAAGGGCTCTACGACCGCATCGAGGCGATCTTTCGCGCCTTCGACTGGGATGTGGTCACGCTCAAATATGGCGCGCTGCAGCGGGCGGCGTTTGCCGAGCCGGGTGGCGAAAAGCTTCGCGCATGGATCGATGCCTGCCCGAATGCAACCTACTCAGCACTCATGTTCCGCGGCGGCGCGGCGTGGCGCGAGCGCCTACTCGACGAGATCGGCGATCAGGCGGACGTCTCGGCGCTGCTCAAGCGGCGGAGCGATGACGAACTCGCCGCGCTGATGGCCAATCTCGGCGGCCATTGCATACCGACGCTGCTCGAGCAGTTCGAAGCCATCAAGACCGACCGGCCAACGGTCTTCATCGCCTACACGGTCAAGGGTTGGGGCACGCCGCTCGCAGGCCACAAGGACAACCACGCGGGCCAGATGACCGGTGCGCAGATCGAGCAGTTGCGTAAGGCTAGCAATGTCCGCGAGGGCCACGAGTGGGAGCCGTTCGAGGGTTTTGGCGATCCCGACGCGGCGAAGGCATTTCTCGAAGCGGTTCCGTTCAACGCGAAAGGCGACCGCCGTCTCAAGGCCGAACGGGTCAAAGGCATCGGCCCGCAGTTCGTTGGCGATCGGGTCACCTCGACGCAGACCGCTTTCGGCAAAATTCTTGACGCCATCGCCAAGACCGACAGCGCGCTGGCGCAGCGTATCGTCACCACGTCACCGGATGTGACGGTCTCGACCAATCTCGGCACGTGGGTCAATCGGCGGCACCTCTTCGCCCGGCGCGAAATGGCCGACGTGTTCCAGACCGAGCGCATCCCAAGTGCGCAGAAGTGGCGCTTTACGCCTGAGGGCCAGCACATCGAGCTCGGCATCGCAGAGATGAACCTTTTCCTGCTGCTCGGCGCGGCCGGGCTCAGCCATTCGCTGTTCGGCGAACGGCTGCTGCCAATCGGCACGCTCTACGATCCGTTCATTTCGCGCGGCCTCGATGCGCTGAATTATGCCTGCTACCAGGACGCGCGGTTCCTGCTGGTCGCCACGCCCTCGGGGGTGTCGCTTGCCGGCGAAGGTGGCGCACACCAGTCGATCGCTGCCCCGCTGATCGGGATGAGTCAGGACGGCCTTGCCTCGTTCGAGCCGGCCTTCGCCGACGAGCTGGCGATCATCATGGACTGGGCGTTCGATTACATGCAGCGCGACGGCAAGGGACGCGAGGAAAGCGAAGCGTGGCCGCGCGAGGCCTCGGGCGGCTCGGTCTATCTCAGGCTCTCGACGCGGCCGATCGAGCAGGTGCCGCGCGAAGCCAGTCCAAGCTTTGCCGCCGACGTCATTCAGGGGGGATATTGGCTGAGGCCCCCCTCCCCGAGCTGCAACGTGGTGATCGCCTATCAGGGCGTGCTGGCGAGCGAGGCGATCGAAGCAGCCGGCCGTATCGGCTCGGATGCGCGCAGCGTCGCCGTGCTGGCGGTGACCTCGGCCGACCGGCTCAACGCCGGCTGGCACGCGGCTCAGCGCTCGCGGCGAGCCGGCATCGACGCGACGAGCCATATCGAACGGCTGCTTGCCGACGTGCCGGAGCACTGCCGCCTCGTCACCGCAATCGACGGCCACCCCGCCACGCTCGGCTGGCTCGGCAGCGTCCTGGGTCATCGCGTCGCTCCCCTCGGCGTCGAGCATTTTGGGCAAACCGGCAGCGTTAGCGAACTTTACGCGCATTTCGGCATCGACGCGGCGGCGATCATCGAGGCAGCAAGGTCGCGATAGCAGCGTTACGCACTGCGACGGCCAATGCCTTGAGCGGTGTCTCAATGGCGACCTTGGCCCAATGGCTGGCGCCTGGCGTTATGCGCTAGGTTGGACGCAGCGGGCCGCCCCCAGTTCTGGCCCGCTTGAGCCTCGCCGGCCTTACCACGCCTGGCGGGGCTCATTCTGCCAAGCACTTCTCGACCAGCATGCGCCGGCTGGCTCCCGTATCTGTGGCTGCAGAGCCATCCGGCCAGCACGCGTCTAGCGATTCCTAGAAGGCTACATTTCTCTCGCTTGAGCGCGCGGCGCAGTTGACGCTATTCTTTGATACTTCAGACTAGCATTGCTCCAGTTGGGGAATGAATTGCCTGCTAGCAGCAAAACTGCCGCCTCAGAAAAATTAATTATTACCTTGGTATTTCTGACCTGGGCATCAACGCGTCTCTATACGCTTCGGCAAATGGGCATATTTGGCGACTTTAGCCGCGTTAAGTACTTTGACGTGGATGCCTATGCATGGTGGTCGGCGACGATATTGCAGACCCAGCAACTGCCGAACGATACTGGCTGGCAGTATCCTCCGGGAGCAGCTTTTTTATTCTTGCTCCCCCGGCTTTTCGTCACACCCTATCAGATAACCTTCGTTGTTCTTCTGTTCGCATTCGATGCCGCAGCCACTTTCGCATTGGTCCGACTTGCGCAAAGGACTAACCGTTGGCTGGGTGTGTGGTTCTGGATCCTGGCGATCACCATGACCGGCAACCTCGCGTTTCTGCGTTTCGACATCATCCCGACGGCTGTCGTTCTCGTCGGGCTCTGCATGTTCGCCGCCTCGGGATCGAACTACGCTTTTGGCGCAGTGATCGGACTAGCGGCGGCCATCAAAGTCTGGCCGGTGCTCCTGCTCACCGCTGCTTCCACGACGCCGCGGCTGCTGCGACAGGTGACCGCCGCGGGCATTGTGGTTGTGGCGGTGTTTGGGGCTGCGCATCTGCTGTTCGGCAATCCATTAGCATTCATCTCTAATCAGACTGGCCGTGGACTGGAGATCGAGTCGATAGCTGGAACACCGTGGTACATTTGGGAGCTTGTGACGGGACAGCCTGTCGTCTCGGCCATTCGCAACGGCTCGGCGGAGATCGTCGATCCAATCGCCGACACAGTCGCGCATGTTCTGGTTGGCGCGATGATCCTTCTTAGCGTCGCCATTGCACTCTGGTGGTGGCGGGCGCGCGACCAGAAAAGAACAGTCGCAGCAAGCATAGACGCCGTTTTTGCATTTACGCTTCTCTATATCCTCGTAAGCGAGGTGCTAAGCCCGCAATACCTCATATGGCTCATCGGCATCGCTGCAGCGCGACTCTGTCTGTCGCCAACCAAACCCGTGTGGTGGCTCGCCCTCTTTGCCTTGGCGGTCTGGCTCAATGGGCTCATGGTCGATCATTGGAGCGATCTGGTTGGTGAGGGCGGCGCCGGTGTTGTCCTTCTGGTGGGGCGCAATGCCATCCTGGTGGCAGTGGCAATCCTGAGCCTCAGCCAAGTCTGGCGGGCTGCCAGGACTCAAAGCGTTGAGACCATCGAAGCGACCCCGGCACATACGGCTGCAACTTAGTTTGCGACCGCGCTAACGGCACGATCACAAAGGCGGCGAGTGTCAACCTCGGCGTAGGTAAACATGCCAGTCGGGACTGCCCGCGATGGGGGTCTCGACGAAGTTGGCTGCAATGAGCTTCCATACTTCTTTCCACTGATCGCTCTGCAGAGTCTGGATTGCGGTCGATCCTGCGAAGGCTATGGCGCCCACCTGGTCCTTTCCCGTGAGGCCGAGCAGACGAACCGCCTCTGTTGGCTGGGTTTCCAGCAGATAGCCGCTCGGGGCGTCGGTATCGAGCCAGTAACTTAACGTGTGCGCCTGGTACTGCCAGTCATCCATGAGAACGGCCTGACCGGGCCGGAGCTGCTGCTTCAGGACATCGGCAACGGCACGAGCCTGATCACTCTGGGTGAGGCCACTCCCTATCGCCCAAAGGCCGGCGCTCCAGCGTTGGGGCGGATCGGATCCGAGCGGCATACTCATGCCAAGATTGATCGCGGCGGCGACCACGGCAAGCATCAGCGCCCGCCCGCTCGGCACCAGAACGCCAATCGAGCGCGCGGTGATGTAGGCAAGGGGTACCGCGGCCTGCGTCATGTAGTAGTCCCCGCCGCCAGGCATGCGGAACATGATCAGATTGAAGGCGGTCACCATCAGCGACAGGTAGATACAAAGAGCAAGCAACGGCTCCTGCGCCAACCGGATTCTTCCGGCGAGCATGGCTGCGGCGAGGGCGACTGCCGGGATCGCAAGTTTTATCGATACGGCGTTGAGTGTTGGCCAGAGCCGCTGATAGTCGCCCGATGCCTGACTGCCCGAGAAGATGCGGCCAAGGTTGTGGCGGAAATTGTCCGGTATCGAGGTATCGGAACTCCCCCCGAACTTCCAGGATATGGCCATAAGGACGGCTATCGCGACGATCATGCCAAGGACGTGAGCGAGCCCGACCGGAATGATTTTGCGGAGGTGCAAAAGGCGCGTCAGGCCCCACAGCCCAAGCGCGCCGCTAAGGCAGACGGCCTGATATTTTGTCAGGTAGGCGAGCGAGGAGAGCGCAAGAATTGCCAGGCACGACAGGAGCATATCTCGGGCGCGGGCGCGCGCCTCGCTGCTATCGACCTGCGCAACCAAGCTCAGCACTGCGAAACTAAGTGCTGCCAGGGGCAGGTCCATGCGGACCTGAATTGACTCAATCAGCAGATAGCCGGTCGTGACCGCCAGTATCGCGGTCGTCGCGATCGTTCGCCATGCCCCGATCGTCCCGCGCAGATGGTACCAAAGGGGCCCGAAAATGAGCGCGAATGCGCCCACCGCATAGACCGCCCTGACCAGCGAAGGCGTGTTGAGTATTGCGGCGGGCAACAGGCTCAGAGCGTAGAAAAGGCCGGGGGGACTGTCCCAGAAAAGAGTTGGCTGGCCAGGAAGCCAGTAAAAGACGGGCAGGCCTATGCGCTTGATGTTCTGCGCGATGACCAGATAGTTCGCTTCGTCGTACCAGAGCTGTGTTCGCCCGGCGATCAATACAAAGGCAGCGACCGCGAGGCCCACCGCGACTGCGGCTGCTATGAATATGCCGTCCCGCACCCGCGGCTTTGGGATTGCCTCTAAGGCAGGCTGGAGTTCGGCATCGGCGGCTGTCATCGTGCAGCACTCAGCTCAACGTATTGCTCTGAAAAGGATTTGAACGTTTTGACGGCGGCGAGCGGCGCACGGTGTCTGGCAGCCCCGTTCACCGGGCAGGCCGGGCCGGCCGCCATGATGAATTGTTCAATTTCATTGCATTTTATTGAAAATTGAACGGATGACTCAAGTCCGGCTTTAGGCGGCGAAGGCATGATCTCAAGTAACAGACCACAGAACTTCTGTTGTAACCAAACGGAGTCAGTCATGAACGCCAAGTTCGCCAGCCTTTCTATTCTTATTCTCGCTTTGTCAGCCGGTCCGACCTTCGCAAGCGATCGCCTCACGGTATCTGCAGATACTGCGCAGGAACGCGTTGCTACCGTCGACACGGCGCAGCCGCGGACCCCGCTCTACAAGGCGCCCTACGGCGTCGCGAACCTGATGTGCTCGCCTAGCGGCTTTGGTCATGTGTCGACCTGCGTTCCCAAGACCTATGCAAACCGTCACCAACTCGTCGAAGTTTCTTCGCGCTAACACGCGCCAGAGACCGGGCGCGGCCTCGAAAGGCCGCGCCCGCTGGCCCCTCAGTTTTTCGGAATGATGTTGGACGTCACGCGCCAATCCGGGACACCGAGATTGTACGGCCAGGCAATGACATCCTTGTCGTCGAAATAAACGACCGCCACGAGCTTTGAGAATTGCGGATCCTTGATCAGCACGGTCGATGCCCATTTGCGGACGTAGTCTTCATCGCCGCGATAGCCTAACTCGGCGACATAGATGGGCTTGCCGAACTTGAGAGCCTCCTCGTAGCCCGGCTTCAGCAGTTCGGCGAAGAACCGGTCGTGACCGGCCACTTTCTCGTCATAGGGCTGAAACCCGAACACGCTCAGCCCAATTTCATCCACCACATCGTCGCCCGGGTAGTACCGGCTCAGGCCCCGATTGCCCTTGGGCGACCACATGTATTTGACATTGGGCGCAATCGCGCGGCACTCGCCGACGAATTTGCGATAGGCGGCGATATAGTCTTTCGGGTTCCAGTTAGCCCAAATGAAGCGCCCACTGGTGTCTTCCATCTCTTGCGCCCATCGGATGGTCGTGGGCGTCTTGAAGGTTTTCACGATGCCGCAGATGGCCGCTATGTTGCCGTCGTAGCGCCCCGACATAATGCCGGCCCGCAGGTCCTTGGGGGCGATATGTTTCTTCTGCGACCACGTCCACGGTTCGATCGTAATCAGGATCGTGCGACCGCGTTGCCGGGCGTAATTGTCGGCATCAGGCAGCGTTGTAAGATCGACGTCCTCCCATGGCAAAAACAGGTGTTCGATCTTCGAATTGGGATCGCTTGTGAAGTCCGCGTGCGGATCATAGGCGCCCAAGACGAAGCCGTTGGGCTGCGCGATGGGACGGTTATCGGGCGGAGCGGCCTGAGAGGTCGCCGGCATCCAAAGCAGTGCGGCGGTCAACGCCGCCAGAGCAGTTCTTGAAATCACAGCTGGTCCGATCATTACTTGCCTCCCGTTACTAGAGCGAAAGCTTCCGGGGGTTGGCGGATATCTTTGCGGTGGAGGAACGCCTTTGCGGCCGCATAGCCCGGCTCAACCAGGTCTCCATCCTTCACGTAGTTGATGCCGTCGTATTGGAGGGTTGGATTATGGGCAAAAATGCCCCAAGTCCCTTTGGGATAGCCTCGCTGATAGATGACGCCATTGCTTTGGACGTGCTGGAAGCAGCTAAGGGCCGGCCAGCCGCTGTAGCGGCCATACCAGGTCGCCTGCCAGCAAAGCCGTCCCTTGCTGCGCGCGAACCAGCGCCCATTGGCGTAGCTTTGCTTCAGACCATCGATCGAGGCGGCGATGAATGTGCCGTCGGGAGCAGTGTAAGCGCCTCCGCCGTTCGACCACACCCAGGTCTTCCCGGAGTAGATGGCCGCCAATTCGGACGGGCTCAGTGGCACCGCGTCGGGCGGAGGATTGTCAGCCGCCAAAGATGATACCGACGCGCCCGCCAGGACTAGTGGCGCAGCAAGCAGACCTACAAAAAAACTTCTCCAAGACATCTCAATCACTCCCAATCAACTCGTTTATGCTTCTGCCGGCTCTTGCTTGCGCGAGGCTGCTTGGCGCCCCCCGACCGGCACCTGCCGCCAGCCGATATCGTCCAAGCGGTCCGCCGGCCACGCGATACGTCTAGTGCTGCGATCTCGGTGTTACTCATCGGCAGACGTCCATCGCGGCGCGAACCGAATGGTCTCGCCAGACGGAGCCCCGGCACCGGCCGCGGTGTAGGTCACCTCGGTCAGGGCAAAATATCCGGTCCCGTCAGAGATCGCCGCAAGGCCTGCGAGGCCGTGCTGGGCCAGCGAAGCTGCCGGCAGCACAAGCAGGGCTGCCATCGCCAAGCCAACCTTCGAGAAATAGGATGGACGCCGGCGAGCGGCCCCCTGCTCTACCGCCTGACCAACGAGAATTGTCACCAGGATCGCGCCGTAGAGAACCGCGTTCACAACTGCAAAAACATAGAACCCAGACCCGGGACCCGCATTTTCAACGAAGACGGCCGGCAGGGCAGAAGCCAGGGACAGCGCGGCATATGGCGCCAGCACCCGCCAGGGAACCGGCGAGCTTTCGGCGGCTCCCTTGGGGGTAACGCGGAAATCGACGTATTTGTCCGCCAGGTGCTCGTACACTGCGGCAATCGATCCGGCGAGCGTCCAGGGCCAGCGCGCAAACAGGAAAACCACGGTTTCCCAGGAGATGACCTTGGCATCGACCGGGCGGAAAGCACCGTGTGCGCGCCACTGATGGGCGAGCGCGATCAGCACAATGGTCACAGGGGCAAAGTGTATGAGGAAGGCCGGATAGTCGACGTTGACCAGATTTTGCCGCAGCAGTAGCGCGGCAATGGGCATCAGGTAGCTGATTGCCAGAAAGATCGAGAACAGCGGGTACCAGAGCTGAGAGAAAAGGAACTGGAACTTCAGCCTGGTTGGCAGTCGAGGGATATAGGTCGGCGAATATTTGAGGAGGATGGTCACAAGGCTGCGCGACCACTGAAATTCCTGCGTGGCGAGGTCCGCGAAAGTATCGGGCCCGGCGCCTCGAGCGATGGCGTCGATCGCGTGGATTCCGCGCCAGCCGAAGGCGTTCATCATCAGCGTGGTTGAATGGTCTTCGGCCAGTTCAGGGCCGAGGCCGCCGATTTCCTGCAGAGCCTTGGTCCGGACGGCATAGTGCGATCCGATGCAGAGCGGCGCCCAGCCGCCGTTGTAGCCGGCCTGCAACGCACCATGCATGTTCGCTTCGGCGTAAAGACGTCCGCGCGCCGACCAGCTTCGCGCGGCGTTGCTGTCGCAGATGCTGGGGGCGGAGACATAGCCAACCGCCGGATCTGCAAAGGGCCGGACCATCTGCCGGAGATAGCCCGGGCTCGGCACATGATCGGCGTCAAGCTGCGAGACGACATCGTAGTTGGCATAGCCAAAATGGTCGTAGAAATAGGCGAGGTTTCCCTCCTTGCAGCGCGTGCGACGTGGCCAAGTGCGCTGATGGTAGGACTCTACGCCGCGCCGGGTAGAGAGCTTGACACCCCGTTCGGCGCACCAGGCAATGGTTTGTGGCGAAGGGTCTTCATCGGCCAGCCATGTATCGTGGGGATAGTCCTGCGCGAGCATCGCCTTGAGGGTTTCGGCGACGAGCGAAAATGGCTCCGACGGTGCCTTGGTTACGACCATCGCCACCCTCAGGCCCGAAACGGGCTCAAGCGAGCCGGCGGGCTTGGAGGCCGAAAAATAGATGACGATAAAATAGAGCGGGATCAGCGTGACCCAGGCGACCGACGTCGTCACAAGCAGGTACGCACCGGTACTGGCGATGTGCGCGGGATCAAGCCACCAAATCCAAAAGTAGGCCAGGGCCGCAACCCAGACGGCGATCCCCAGAAGGTACCGGACGCGCATCTCCGGACTTAGAATGGGCGTCAGCACGAAGGAGCCGTGCTGCGCGGACTGACTAGGCATGGTTGCTTCCGATGCCGAAGAAGGGAGCAGCTGTCTTGACGATGGTGTCGATGTCCGACAGCTCCGGCACGAAGCCGAGAACTTCGGCTGCTCGGTCGGTGCGGGCCACCAGACTTGGCGGATCGCCCTGCCGCCGCTCGCGAAGGGCGGTGGGAACGCGTCGGCCGGTCACCCGCTCGATTGCCGCCAGAAGCTCGTTGACCGATGTGCCCTGCCCGGTGCCGAGATTGAGCCTCAGGTTACGGCCACCGCCGAGGAGATGTGCGGCCGCGAGAACGTGCGCGCGCGCCAGATCCTGCACGTGCACATAATCGCGAATGCATGTGCCATCTGCGGTCGGATAGTCGTTGCCAAACACTTCGAAAGTCGATGCCTGGCCGCTTGCCGCCAAAAGCGCCCGAGGGATGACGTGTGTTTCGGGGCTATGCCACTCGCCCAGTTGGCCTTCCGGATCGGCCCCACCGGCGTTGAAGTATCGAAGGATGGCATAGCCGATGCCGTAGGCCGCCGCGTAATCCTCCAATACCGATTCACCCATGAGCTTGGTGCGGCCATAGGGGTTGATCGGGTTCTGTGGCGAGTCCTCGCCGATCGGCACGGTGGCCGGCACCCCATAGGTCGCGCAGCTGCTCGAGAAAATGAGCTTGCCTACTCCTGCCGAACGACAGGCATCGAGGACCGAGATCAGCCCGACAACATTGTTGCGATAGTATTTTGCTGGGTCGTCAACCGACTCTCCCACATAGGCCGACGCGGCGAAATGAATGATGGCAGCGGGTTGATAGCGGACGAGGCAAGCGCGCATCGCGGGAACGTCTGCGATATCGCCCTCTACGAGCGGTCCCCATTTCACAGCCTGCCGGTTTCCCGTGCTGAGATTGTCGTAGACCACCGGCAGGTATCCGGCGAGCGCCAGTTGCTTGCACGTGTGACTGCCGATAAATCCGGCGCCGCCGGTCACGACAATGGGCGTGGTCACGATGCAAGTTCCTCGCGGTGCCAACCGCCGGCCAATACCTTGTCGAAATGGAGGATCGTGCGTCCGAGACCGTCGCGCAGGGCCGTGCGCGGCGACCAACCAAGGACGCTTTCGGCCAGCCTGATGTCGGGCCGGCGTTGGCGTGGATCGTCGACAGGCAGCGGGCGGTGAACGATCCGCGATTTCGAGCCCGAAATCTCGATCACCAGTTCAGCAAGTTCCCGAACGGTGAATTCGCCGGTGTTGCCGAGGTTGACGGGCGTCGAGACGCCCGATCGCATCAGCCGTACCAGCCCTTCCACGAGATCGGCGACGAAGCAGAAGGAGCGGGTCTGCGAACCGTCTCCATACAAGGTGATGTCGTCACCTTTAAGGGCCTGGATCACAAAGTTGGAGACGACGCGCCCATCGTCCGGGCTCATCCGCGGACCGTAAGTATTGAAGATGCGGGCAACGCGGATGTCGACGCTGCGGCGCTCGTGATAGTCGTGGAACAGGGTCTCTGCGGCGCGTTTGCCCTCGTCGTAACATGACCGGGGACCAAACGGGTTGACGTTGCCCCAATAGCTTTCGGGCTGCGGATGGACCGCGGGATCACCATAGACCTCGGAGGTTGAGGACAATAGGACCCTGGCGCCGGTGCGGTGCGCGAGTTCCAGCGCGTTGATCGCGCCGAAAACGCTCGTTTTGAAGGTGCGGATCGGATCCAGCTGGTAGCGCGGAGGGGAAGCTGGGCAAGCAAGGTTGTAAATCTCGTCCACGTCGAAGTCGAAGGGCTCGATCACGTCATGCTCGATGGCGCGGAAGCCCTTGTCTCGCGAGAGATTTGCGATGTTCTCCGGCCTGCCCGTCGAGAAGTCGTCCAGGCAGATTACCTGGTGCCCTTCTGTCCGCAGGCGCTCGCACAGGTGGGAGCCAAGAAAACCCGCTCCGCCCATAACCAGTGAAATCTGTTGCCGACCTTTGGGAGCGCTCCAACTGCGGCTACCGCTCCAACCACCCTTGCTATGATCCATCTTCTTTTACTCACCACTATAGACGGGTACTAATCGAGTTCGTAATTAGCGATTTCGACGCTATACTTAGCCCCGCTCCTTACGCGCGTTGCTTGCACTACGACTGCATACATCAGAATTGCTGCCCTCTAAATCGCAATATTATTGCGATATTTGGAAAGCGAGGTTCTCGCCGTTATGCAGCCGCAACCATGATGTAACTCGTTAACGATCTGTTAATCAATGGATTCTCAGATCAAATGATTGTCAGCGACAAAGAAACTACCGAGAATGGTTACTTCGTTAGCAATGTATCTAGTTTTAGTAGCGACCAAGGTCGCTATCTCTACTTACTTATATGGGACGATGTAGCGACTAAGGTCGCTATTATTGTTTCTGTGTTGCTACCATTGTCTTCTTGTAGGCGTCGCGGCATCAAATTCTTCGGCTGGCCAGAACAAAAAGCTGGGCTTGCGGCCAGACGTGGGCGACCCGGATCAAGCGTGAATGCCGTAAGTAGTGGTCTGGCTATCGCCCTATACCGATGTATGGTTGGGCACGCTTGGCCGTGATCGATCTCCCGGCGAGGTTGTTGGCCGCGTTAGGCAGCGGGGAGACCGAGAGGTCTCTTCGACTTAATTTTGTCGACTGCCGCGTGTTATTTGTCCCTGGGTCCTCTGCGCAGCGCGAGGCGGAAGCGATTGAACACAAGATCGATGCTCGAGGCGGCCGGACGCAAATGGCTGATTGCACTCGCCTTCGTTGGGGGGGCGGCTTTTTCAGCGGCATCAGGGGCTGCCGAGGCTGAGGTATGGACAGTCAAAACCGTACAGGGCGCTGCGCTCGCGCTGGCGGGAGACCAATGGCAGGTCGTCTCCCCCGGTGATGTAATCGCCAACGGCCAGGCTCTGCGCACCCTCCGAAGCGGTCGCATGGAGCTGTCGCGTGGCGCGGCCAGCATCGGCTTCGCCGGGGGAACGGCGGGGGAAATCGTTGCGGCAAACGGCAACGCAACGATCGAGCAGTATGCGGGGCAACTGGCGGTAAACGTGACCCAGGGCGGCGGCATTGCCATTGAGACGCCCACGCTGGCCGTGAACATAACGGTTGGATCGGTCGTCGTAGCAGTCGACGATGCCCATGTTGAGGTCAAGGTATCGCGCGGGTCGGCATCGGTCGTTGTCCCGTCCAGCGGGCACAAAGTTATGCTTTCCGCGATGCAGTCGGCGACTGGCTATACGGATGGTACGGTAGTTGTCGCCGGGGCCGGTGTGTTGCCGGCGGTAGTCGACGCGGCAGGCAGCCCGGTCGAGACGGTTGCATCCGGCATCGCTTCCGACCCTGACGCCGATCAGCCTGCGGGGACGACTACCCGTCCTGGCAACGGCAATGGCGGTGGCAACGGTAACGGTAATGGCGGTGGTAACGGCAACGCCGGCGGAAACGGCAATGGCAACGCCGGCGGAAATGGGAACGCTGGTGGCAATGGGAACGGCAACGGTAATGGCGGTGGCAACGGCGGCGGAAATGGGAACGGCAATGGCGGCGGAAAAGGCAACGGCAAGAGCAAATCGTGAGGTTCTTGAAACGCAGAGCAGGAGGTGCTCATTTAAGGCGGTTCTGTGATGCCGTTGATCTTCATTGGAATTTTCTCACGTGGCGCGAGTTCGGTTAGCGTTCGCCGATGATCATCCAACCTTACTGAGGGGGATGCAGGCGCTTTTTTTGGAAGATCCAAGGTTCGAAATCGTCGCGACGGGTAGTTCGGCCGGCGACGCCGAGAGAATAGCCAGCGAGTCGAACCCCGAAATATTGATCCTTGATCTTAGCATGCCCGGTGACGTCTATGGGGCAATACGCCTGATTGCCCGTCGGCAAAGCAAAATCAACATCATCGTCTTCACGGCCTATGCGAACATCGACTTCGCGGTGAAGGCCCTTGATGCGGGCGCTCGCGGCTACGTGCTGAAAGGGCGCCCCGTCGACGATTTGTACGATGCGATCGGGGCCGTGGGGTCCGGGAAGACTTTTGTCTCGCCGGGGTTTGCGGAAAAGCTTCTCGAACATATCCCCGGCGTCCGGTCGCCGGACGATCGCAGACGCGGCCAGCTAAGCCACCGCGAGAAGCAGATCGTCGAGTATCTTCTCGACGGCAAGACGAACCGACAAATCGCTACGGATCTCAACCTGAGCGAGAAGACGATCAAGCACTACATGACCAATCTCATGATCAAGCTGAAGGTCAAGAACAGGGTCGAAGTCGTGCTCGCGGTGCAGAGCCAATTGCGTCAGCCGTTTGCAGGCGTGCCCGAATCTTCGGACGGTTTAGACAGGGCACCCGCAGAGCCATAAGGAATCCGCGCCTCTACCGTCACAATCGGCGAAGAGCCGATCGCGACCTCCAGCGTGCCGCCAAGCGACTCCACGCGAAAGCGCATTCCACGCAAGCCAAGTCCGATGGCGTTTCCATCGGGACTTGCACTTTCAATGTTTCGAACCGGATTGCTCACCTGGATAACGAGCATCCCCTCTTGCCCGAATGCTTTCACGACTTGGCCGTTAGGCTCGCCATGCCGAAACGCGTTGTTGAGACCTTCCTGCAAAACCCGATAAGCGCAGACCTTGATTTCTGCCGAAACCTCTTCGGGCAGATGACTGAACTCGCGCGTGACAGCAACGCCCGTCAGTCCTTCGTGCCGCTCAATCGCGAGCTTCATTGTTGCTTCAATACCGCGCGCTTCGAGCTCGGGGAGCACGAGGCCGACCGAAATATTGCGCAGGTCGTTTATCGCCTGGGTAGCCAGGGCAATGGTCGTTTGTCCAATGGTGGCCGTACCGGTTCGCGCAGAACGCGCGCGGCCTCCGGTCTTCGTCAGCCGCAGGATGATCAGCGTGAGCAGCTGTATCGGACCATCGTGGATATCGCTTCCAACGCGCGCGAGCAGGCTTTCGTTGGCTATGCTTGCGCTCGCACGCAGCGCATCGGAGGCATCCTTCAATGCCTGATTTTCATGCAGCAGGGCTCGCGACGACGTCAAATTGCTGGCAAGCCGCTCGCGCTGCCTGGTGATCGTTTTGCTGGCATAGCCGACGAAGAGATAAAGAACGCCCGTGAGGCCGGCGCCGATAAGGGCGACCACCGTCCAAACACTCAGCTGTGTCTGCCATTCGATCGCCAGCAGCGACTTCGTGCTGTAGTAAAGCTCGGCGACGGCGGCGACCGTGTTTGCGTCATCTGCATGGAGAGGCGCGAATATCTGCAACACCTCGATTGGATGCGAGGTGACTGGCCCAACGGCGCCAAGCTCCAGGGTCGTGATCTTCGCGCTGACCTTGCCGCTGCTGGCGGTCTCGCGAACTTCGCTCGTCTTGGGATCCGAGGTCAGGGGGCCGACAGACGAGAAAACTACGCGACCATCAAGACCGAAGATGCGTATTTGCAGCAGCCTTGCCGACTCGAAGTCATTGGCGATCGTGAAGATTTCCTCGAGACGGGCCTGATCTTGACTGCTCAGGGGATCGTCGAGACTCATGCCCTTGAACTGATGTTCGATGAGGGACTCGATGGTGTCCGCGGCAGTCGTTGCGACACCCTCCGCAACACTCGCTTGCAGCGACCGCCCTATCCAGGCCCCAAGCAACGCCATGGCCAAAGCGATCACGATGACGGCAACGATCAGGAACCGCTGTGAGAGGCTCAGCGAGCGCAGCAACCGTTGGACAGATAGATAGCCCACGCGCAAAAAGTATCGATTGGGCCGGCTGCGGCTTGGCTTTACTCGTGTCGATCCGTTGCTCTCGCGCAATGTAGTCTGTCGTGACCTCCCGGAGGCGAAAAGCGATGCTATCAGCATTGCTCGCCAGCGGGTATGGCCCACGAGTGCTCACCGATTTCAGGGAAGTGGTGCCCGGGACCGGAATCGAACCAGTGACACGCGGATTTTCAATATGTGGTGGACCGTTGATATTGCTGATGAATTTGGCTCCGTGCAGCATCCATGCAGCAGTCGACACTGGTTTTTCAACTCGGAGTAATCCGGGGACATACCGCGATGAGACGAGGCCGGCCAAGATCACGTTCTCCTAGCGACGGTTGCGCGACTAGCCTGTCGGTACGTTCACCAGCGCAGCAAGGCGCTGAATATCCCCCTCATTGATCGCAGACAGGTATCTGCCGATTGCCTCTTGAGCGGCTGCGTTACCAGCTGTCCATTGAGAAGCGAAACGATCGAGCCGGGGATTTGAGATCTTCATGTGCCGATGTGTCAGATCGCAATTGAAGGCCTCAACGGAACCTTGAGCGAGCGCCACCTTATTTTGCGCAATTGGAAGGTTTGAGACGGCAGCCGCTTCCAGCACTTCGTCTGAAGCGTGGAGCACCGCGGCGGCTTCCGTGCCCGAAAGAACGACGTCGTCCATATAAACGGTAACCACCACCGTGTTCGACAATCTAATCAGGGCACGCCCCAGCGCTGATCGCTCAAGGACAAGAGTCGCAAGGAGCGGGGACTGAGGGAATCCCTGTGGCAGAATTTTGCGTGCATCCTCGACGACAGAAGATTGGACCGCCCAGTCGAAGGCTTGCCGATTTCCAAAGCCGATATCCTCAAGAGCCTCGCACGTTTTCGTACGGGTCACGTTGCCGAAGAAATTAGCTAGGTCCAAACGGGAAAAATAACGCGAGTCCAAATGACGTCGCAACGCCGCGACATGGCCGCCGCGAGCACCTAGGTGGAAGAATATTGAGTGCGGTGAATAGGTCTTTGTCACTCGGCCGATGATTTGATACCCGCGTATCTTTGAGGCCTGGGTGGGTACGTAGACCCATTTACCTGGTGCACGCTGATAGCGAAGCTCGTAGGTCTTCGGCACGGTAGGTGAGAGCCCCGTTCACGATGTGCACAAAGTGCACGATGGCGCCAGCGATCTTAATCAATATTAAGATCGCCGGACCATATACGCGAACGGAGCGATTCAGACGACGGAGAAAATGCATTACTGCGCCCTCCTCTGCTCGTACCGGCAACCCTGCGCTTGCGATTGCAAGCTCTCGCCTAAATCGCCGATATGCATGGTCAGCACATGGCGCACTCAGATATCCGATGGCGCCCTAGGATGACCTGAAGCTCCAAAGTGTACCTATTGCCGGCGCCTGCTAGATGGCTAGGTGGAGCGTTTTTTTCAAGGTGGTGAACGTACCCCGATCCCACAGCCCACAGCGGAAATCGATGTTGTCGCGACGGGACGCGTTCGCCAGATGCCGATACACCCCTAGGCAACCACTACCGCTCGGCCGGCCCTCGCTCGGAAACGCGAGGAGGCCGCTTCTCTTGCAACTACACTTTCACTTTTGATCCCTTACTGAGGTGGTAATAGCGGTGCTTGCTTTTAGGCTTGCCAGGCAGCCGCCCCAGAATTCCTTTTTTTTCTAACCCCTCCAGCATCGCTTTCGTCTCTCGCCAGCCGCGCGCAATAATTAGGCAAGCCTCTGTCACGTTCACACGAGCCTTATCGGCGAGATAGTTGACAATCATTTTTTCTGGCTCTGATAGGCCAGCGTAAAGCTCGGCGCTTATCGAGGAAGATGCTTCAGCGCGAACGTATTGCTTGCGATGCTCAAGATCGTTCTCAAGCGTAACCGACACTTGGAAAGTGCCACTTTGTTTTTGCAGAAAGAGCGGATCTGGCAAGTTTGCGTCACGCATTCCTTGCCTCATGCGACGTGTACCTTCGAAAGCACATTGCACGTAGTCGAAGTAAAAAAGCGCCCACATAAGATTAGAGTTTCTCGGATTATGGGCGTCATAGACGGTTGCCGGTGTCGTGGGCGGTAGAAATGACCCTGGCGACTCAATAACTATTTTATCCTCGAACATTTTTACGAAGATGTTCATGTGTCGCAAATTGTAGGATCGGTGAACGGCGGCATTTACGATTGCCTCTAGCCACACGTCCCTAGGGTACTCAGGTTTTGTCTCAAATCGACCACCGCGCCCAAGGCGCGTAAATTCGCGAATCTGTGTGCCGATAAACTCTTCGGCTCTGGTGATTTGCAGCGGTAGCGGCCCGTCGGCAACGAAGCTTGCGATCGTATTCATTTTCTTGCCAAATTGCTCCTCGCTCCCGTCATACCGGATGACTCGAATAAACGCGCCGGGCACAATCGTCCGCGGATCGTTTGCAAAGAGCAGAGCGCACGCCAGGTTCGGCTCAAAGCCCGCCGGTCCATGCTTACCAAGTTTAGCGAGGCTCAAGACATCGACTACCGAGAACCGATCTTTCAAAGCTCGCTTGGCAACGTAGTTGTTTCGAAACTGCTCCATTAATGGAGCATCGAAATCGCTAGGAAAGTTCAGCGGCACCCGTTCAGACTCAACATCCAATTCACCTTTGTTGAGTCGAATTTCGCGCTTTTCAGTTTCTGTCAGTTCTCGCTTCTCGTCGCCCTCTCGCGTGTAGGCCTCGCCCGATACAGTCTCCACTAGCTTGTCTTCGCGATAGTGGACTCTGAGTCCGATGACGAAGTCGTCCTCCCCCTTATAGTTTTTCACTGCCGCCCGCTTGAATTCCAACCTGCCGTCGAGGCAGAATCGACGGACCTGCTCGAGGTCGTTTATGTGTCGCTCTTCAGCGTGCCGGCAGCCGGTTATCCTGCCAATATTGTCTACCCCAATGAAGACAATTCCGCCCGAAGGCTGGGTATTGGCCCACATCGAAACGTAATCGCCGAGATCCTTCTGGCTGACCTCTACTCGCTTACGCTCGACGCGACCATCCTCTCGGAAACGGCCAATAGTAACAGCGTCGAACGAGTTAAAAATGTCGTCGGGCGTCCATAGCTGCGGGAGCGAAGCGAGCGGGGCGTTGAAGTCGAAGGTCAACTGTTCTGCCATCAAACCTCCCTTGTCGACATATGTCGACATAGACGAGAAATCCTTTTAGAAACAATCGCCTGACATAAAATTCGTCAACGCCGACCTGCCAATACATCGAGAGCCGTCAAAGCGACCGAGTGGCGAAGGCGCCACACTGCAAAAGCAGCTATTTAGATCATAAAATTCGGCTCCTCCAAACTTGGAGGTGATCTCGGAGTTGTTAGAAGTGCGGATCAAATCGGTCAGAATCAGGAGCTATAAGAGTTTCGAGGACACGGGAACAGTCAAACTTGGCGAGCATTTTACGGTGCTCGTCGGCCAGAATAGCGCAGGGAAATCTGCATTTCTTGAAGCCTTCGCAACCGACCGACTGCCGCACAACCCGCATAGAGGACCCAAACGACACGCTGCCGCCCCACTTCCTCCTTCGACTCTAACGTTCGACCTCGAAGTTCCCGGCCCCGAGCACAAGCGCGCCGCTCTCGCGAGGGGGTCTGCGCATTTTGCTAGCACCGAGGGCATCGGTATTGGCATCCTTGACGTCCACTTCGCACAGACCAACCGATATGTACTGTCGTATTCTCCTTCCAGCTACACTTTGGACAGTCGACTTTTCGATCGTCAGGGGTCTGGCCGGCAAGACGTCCAAGTGAGCGCGAACGCCGACCTTTTCACCGGCGAGTTCGCCGATCCGCGCATTAGCTATCGTTCTCCGCCGATCGACCACACAACTGAGTACGTATCCAGCATTTTTCGGCAGACGACATTTGTGTTTCGGGCCGAGCGATACAACGTCGGTAGGTCTGGGATGTCTGGATATGAGACCCTGCTGCCCGACGCCAGCAATCTCCCTTACATGCTTCTCAGACTAAATCGCGACTACAAGGCCATGGAGCGGTTTCAGGAGCTTGTAGCCGAGGTATTGCCGTTCATTCGAAGGGTGGTCGTTTCTGCCTTCGGTCAAGAAGTAGAAATCTCGATCCAGTCGAACCCAGAGTTGCGGGCTGATCTGGCCACACCGCTTAACGAATGCGGAACCGGCGTTGCTCAGGTTTTGGCGATAATCTACGTGCTGGTTGCATACGATGCAGCTCAGATCGTGATTGATGAGCCCAACAGCTTCCTGCACCCGGGAGCAACACGTCGTCTTCTTCAAATCCTAAAAAGATTTGCCAATCACCAATTCATACTCTCAACACACGCTGCGGAGGTCATTTCGGTGCTTCGTCCCGAAGTGCTGCTACTTCTGAAGTGGGAGCCCGCATCAGGGGAAACGGTAGTCACGGCCGATAGCGGAGCGAATGTGGCTCACCTCCGCGAAAGCCTCGGCGAACTGGGCGCTAGCCTCACAGACGTCTTTGGCTACGACGTCGTCGTATTCGTCGAAGGACCGACAGAGCACAGGTGCTTTCCACTGCTCACGCCGGCAGCCGAGAGCCGCACGATCAATTATGTAGCCATGCGTGAGGCTTCTCGCCTCACGAGCAAAAGCCCAGAAGCAGTGTTCGACATCTATCGAAAGGGCGTTGAGGGTAGTGCACTCGAACCCCCCACAACACGGTTTAGCTTTGATCGGGAGGGTAGAAGCGAGCAGCAGATGGCTGACGTATTGCGCTCGTCTCGAGGGCAGGCTCGGTTCATCGAAGCGCCAATGTATGAGTCCTACCTACTCCATCCGGGTGCGATAGCCGCACTATTGGGCGCCCTAGAAGGTGAGACAATTAACGCGGAGGCCGTTCAGGCTTGGATCATGGAAAATTGGACACGGTTTCCGGTTAAGGGCCTGCCGCTTAGCAGCGTTGAGATGTGTCACGCAGGCGACCTGCTTGAGGATATGTTCTCCACCCTAACCGATGGGCGGCATTCCTACCTTAAGTTGACCCACGGCGAGCAGTTGACCCGGTGGCTGCTTGAAAGCGACCCAGGCCATCTTGAGCGGATTGCGAGCTACGTGGAAGGGCTCTTGGAAGGGAGCTAGCCGCGCTCGGGGAGCCCTGACAAAATGCAGTATCACAGCCGTCGTCGGGGACATCATTCACGGTAACAAGACGGCTGTCCCATTACCCGAAGTAGACACTCCATGCAGCATTCCATGCAGCGTGGAGGATTCTGTGACCGATGGGAATCGTTGAGAATGCTAGGGAATCGCTGGGATCGTCCATGCAGCATTATGCTGCATGCGCCCGGCTGCTCTTAAAAAGCGCCATTCCTGCAAGCTATTGAATTTGCTTGTCAAAAGAAGTGGTGCCCGGGACCGGAATCGAACCAGTGACACGCGGATTTTCAATCCGCTGCTCTACCAACTGAGCTACCCGGGCGCTGGCCGGGAGAACCGCGGCCGAAAATGCTCGCGGGTTATAGGAGATGGCTTTTGGAGGCGCAAGCCTCGAAACGGTCTTCGTGCATCATCGTTGGCATTCCCGATTTCCGTAGGGACCGGTGCTCGTTTTCTGCGGCAGCTTTAGAGAAGCCGGCTCCCGGTCATATGGGCCTCGCCGACGGCCGCCCGGATGTGTCGGTCGACGACGCGAAACGACTCTGGCCGGTGCTGTCCGACATCAAGCCGGATGTGCTCGATCAACTTGCAATCGATGCGCAATACGCCGTCCCCGAGCTTCATCGGTCCCGCTATCCGGCCGACCTAGACCGGTCGGGCAAAGGTGGAAGCGCTGCCCTAGTCTTCGTCGTCGCCGGGCTGAAAGTCTGGCAGGGTTTCGTCGTCTGCCCCATCGGCATCGCCCAATGCGCCGCGGCCGGGGATCACGTAGCTGCCGGAAAGCCAGCGATTGAGGTCGATATCGGCGCAGCGGGCCGAGCAGAACGGGAAGAACGCCTGGCTCGACGGCCTTTTGCAGATCGGACAGGGCCGGGTAGGCTTGAGCTGGATAACGTTGTCGGTGGGCATCAGAATGCGATCAGTAACTGGGTTTTTCGGTTTGGCGCCCGGATCGCGCGCAACCAGGACAATTAGACGACGGTCAGCGTCGATTGGTTCAGCCAGTTGAAATGCACCGGATAGCCCTCGCCGGCGAGGAGATCGACGGTTTCGTTGAGCGGCAGACCGACGACAGCGCTGTAGGAGCCGACGAGCTTCACCACGAACGAGCCGGCGATGCCCTGGATGGCATAGCCGCCGGCCTTATCGCGCCATTCGGCACTGGCAAGATAGGCCTCCATCTCGCGCGGCGACAGCCGCTTGAAGCGCAGCCGCGTTTCGACCAGCCGCCGCCTAACGCGACCTTTCGGGGTCAGCAGGCAAACGCCGGTGAAAACGCGATGATTGCGGCCGGAGAGCAGCCGGAGGCACTGGCTTGCCTCCTCCATCGTCTCGGCCTTGGGCAGAATGCGGCGGCCGACGGCAACCACGGTATCGGCGGCAAGGATCAGCGCGTTCGACGCAATGCCCGCCTGTACGGCCTTTTCACGCGTCGCCTCTGCCTTGAGGTCGGCGAGGCGGGTTGCAAGCTTGCGGGGCAGCTCACCTTTTTCGGGCGTCTCGTCGACGTGGGCGGGAATCAGGTGTTCCGGATCGACGCCGACCTGGTTGAGCAGCGCGAGCCTGCGGGGCGAGGCGGAGGCCAGGATCAGGTCCGGACGGCTGGCCATGAACCTACTCCCGTGGATTTAGCGGAATCGATAGGTGATACGGCCCTTGGTCAGGTCGTAAGGCGTCATCTCGCACAAGACCTTGTCGCCGGCCAAGACGCGGATGCGGTTCTTGCGCATTCGGCCTGCCGTGTGCGCGATGATTTCGTGCTCATTTTCGAGTTTGACGCGGAACGTCGCATTGGGCAGCAATTCCAACACCACGCCCGGAAATTCGAGCACTTCTTCTTTAGCCATTCTGTCTCCTGAATAACCCGGGCTGCGGCCGGCGACTAAATCCATAGTCGCCGCAAAATGTCGCGCCGGGTCGAAAGTTGGCGCAACCTATCGGAACTCAACTGCTTTGTGAACCACCTGCAACCAGCGGTTCCAGGCGGTCGCGAACCCGCTTCTGCAGGGTGTCGCGCAGGGTCCGATAGGCACTCAATATGGCCTCACGGTTGCCTTCCGTGACGGTCGGGTCGAGAACCCGCCAGTGTTCCATGGCGCTGGTTTCGAGGCCGCGGCGTTTTACGGCTTCTTCCGCATCGGGCGACAGCGTCACCACGAGATCGAAGCGGTTGGCGACCAGTTCGTCGAGGATATGGGGGGTGTGGATCGACATGTCGATGCCCACCTCCTCCATCACCTCGTGCACGAAACCATCGGCTTTTCCGGATTGGACGCCGGCCGAGCGGGCAATGATCCGGCCGGGGAAGAGTTTTCGCGCCAGCGCGGCGGCGATCGGCGAGCGCACCGAATTCATCGAACAGACGAAGAGCACTGTCGGCAGCTTGCTTTCGCGCTCGTCGATGCGGGCGGCATAGGGCTGCACGGCGCAGATCAGTGTGAACAGCCGGCGCGACGTGTTGAGGTCCATTTCGAGCTTGTTGTCGAGCCGGGTCCGCAGCAGCTCGGCGGCCTCGTTGTGGATGCTGCGGCGGGCCATATCCACGGTCTCGATCTGGTAGGTCGAACCGCTCTTGATCGCCTCGTAATAGCTGTCGCGGATGCGGAAATAATCGCGGATCAGGCGGCGGAACGGGGTCAGCGACAAATAGTGGGCGGCGACCGGCTCGAACGTTTCCGGATTGCGGACATCGAGGACGATCGAATTGCCGACGATCGAGACGTGGAGCGCATAGGGGCCGGTGGCGGTGACCCGCGCCGGATAGAATTTGTTGTCCTCGACGAGGTCGTAAATGGCGACCCGCCATTCATGCACCTCATCGGGATCGATCGAGGTGATGGTCGACGGGTCGAGCGTAACGGTGACGATGCGATCCTTCGGGGTGAACGGACGCGGGATCGTCACGGGCGCTACCGGTTGAGCCGGATCGATACCGACAGGCCATGGGCATCGAGCCCTTCGGCGGTCGCAAGCGTCATGGCGGGCTCGGCGAGGGCCGCGAGCGAAGTGGGATCGAGGCCGAGCAGCGAGGTGCGCTTCATGAAATCGAGGACGCCAAGGCCGGAAGCAAAGCGGGCCGAGCGCGCCGTCGGCAGCACGTGGTTGGAGCCGCCGACATAGTCGCCGATGGCCTCGGGGGTGTGGTGACCGAGGAAAATCGCCCCGGCATTGCGGATTTTCGGTAGCCACCACTGCGGATTGTCGAGCGCCAGCTCGACGTGCTCGGAGGCGATCAGGTTGGCGAGCCTTGCGGCTTCGTCGAGGCTTTGCACGGTGATGACCGCGCCGAAGTTCTGCCAGCCCTCGCGAGCGATTTCGGCCCGGGGGAGCAGCGCGATCTGGCGGTCGACTTCTTTTTCTACCGCGTCGGCGAGTTTCATATCGGTGGTGATCAAAATGCCGCGCGCACCGCCGCCATGCTCTGTTTGCGCCAGAATATCGAGCGCGACCCAAACCGGATTAGCCGAACCGTCGGCGATCACCAGCACTTCGGACGGCCCGGCGATCGTGTCGATGCCGACCGTGCCGAAGACCTGCCGTTTTGCGGCCGCGACGTAGGCGTTGCCCGGGCCGACGATCTTCGACACGGCAGGAATTGTCGCGGTGCCGTAGGCCAACGCGCCGACGGCCTGTGCGCCGCCAATGCGGTAAACTTCGCTCACGCCAGCGATGCGAGCGGCGGCCAGCACGGCGTTGTCGATCTCGCCGTTGCGCGTCGGCACCACCATCGCGATACGCTCAACGCCGGCGACCTTGGCCGGCACGGCGTTCATCAGCACCGAAGACGGGTAAGAGGCGAGACCGCCCGGCACATAAAGGCCGACCGCCTCGACCGCCGTCCACAGCGTGCCAAGAGTGACGCCCAGCGCATCCTGATAGACGTGATCCGTTGGCTTCTGCTTTTCGTGGTGCGCGGTGATGCGGGCGTGGGCGGTTTTTAGAGCCGCAATGACGTTTGGCAGCGTGGCCGCAAGGCCGGCGTCGATTTCCGTCTCGGAGAAGCGAAGTGTCGCCGGAGTGAGCGACAGTTGCTCGAAGCGGGCGGTGTAGTCGATCAGCGCCGCGTCGCCGCGTTTGCGGACATCGTCCAGAATGGCCGCAACGGTTGCGCCAACTTCTTCGGAGACTTCGCGCTTCGAGTTGAGAAGGACGTCAAATTTTTCGGCGAAGTCTGCTTGTTGGCTGTCGAGACGTACCGGCATCAGGCGTCATGCTCCGGCTTGGCCTTGGCGGCCCAGGCGGCGCCAAGATCTTCGAGGCGCGCCTCGATGCATTCGACGGTCAGGCGGATGGTGCCGCCGCCGGCGAAGCGGAGTTCGATGACGCCAGCGGGATCGTCGGTCATTTCGAACCGGATATCGAGCAGTTCTAGTACGCCCTCGGCCGCATTCATGTTGATGCCGGCTGTCGCGACGGCGTTGACCCGCGTAAAACTCAATCCCGCCCGGCGGCGCTGACCGGCGCTGCGGCCGCCATCCACCTCCCAGGCATAGCGGTTCATCAGCAGCGCAAAACGCTTGTCGCCGATGGCGTAGCCGATGTCGGGCACGCGCACGACGGCGTCCTGCGTGGTAGCCGAGATGGTTTCGAGGTCTTCACCATCGAGCGCCAGGAGCTTCAAATCGGTCATTAAACGGGTCCGGAACGAGGGAAAGAGCCCTCAAATGGGCCCTCGCCCGCCGATCTACAAGTTTGCCGGTAACGGGGCAATGCGTTTCGTCCGGGGACGGGCATGCGCGGTCCGCCGCAACCTGTCGGGTTCAGCCGAGATCGGCGGCTGAACCCGGCTGGGCCAGCCACGCCGGCATCAGGCAAGGGCCGTAAGGAAACCGGCGAGGTCGCTGGTGCTGTGGTGGATATGCGGGCCGGTCGGGCGCTCCAGCTCCCAGGCCTCGACCTGTCCGTGCGCAAAATCCTCGCCGGCGACCACATGCACCGTGGCCATGCCCATTTCGTGCGGCACGACGAGGTTCTTGTCGAGGTCGTCGAACATCACCGCGCGGGTCGGATCGATCCCCTGGCTGGCCAGCAGCCCTTCATAGGCTGAGCGCATCGGCTTTGGGTTGTAGTCCATGGCCTTGACGTCGTGGATCACCTCAAAGAGATGCGGTCCCCCGAGCCGTTCGAGCACATGCCGCGCGTGCGGCACATCGCCATTGGTGAGAATGAACTTTCGCCCCGGCAGCGCTTCGATCGCCTTGACCAGAGCCGGATGCGCTTCGACCGGCGAGTAGTCGATGGCGTGGACGGTCTTGAGGAAGTGCTCAGGGTCGATGCTGTGCTTGAGCATCAGCCCGTTGAGCGTCGTGCCGTAGTCCCGGTAATAGGATTTTTGCAGCGCCCGCGCTTCGGTGCGTTCAAGCCCGGTTACCGCCACCACATAGTCGGTGATCAGGAGATCGATCTGCGCGAACAGGTTGCACTCGCGCGGATAGAGGGTGTTGTCGAGGTCGAACACCCAGTCGGTCACGTGCTCAAGGCTGGGCTTTTGAAGTGATTCGAGAGGCAAAGCGGAACGTGTCATGTCCCGCTTATGCCAGATTTCGCGACGGTCTTCACGACCTAAGGTCCGGGCCTCAGTTCGAGTTGCTGCCGTGCGACGAACTGGTCGACGAGTCGTCGCTGCCCGAGGTACTGTCGTCCGACGGCGCCGCGGTCGAGTCGTCGCCGCTGGAGGGCGTCGTTGTCGAATCGTCGGTCGAGGGGGCCGAGCTCGAATCGTCGCTCGACGGCGGGGCGACACCCGTCTCCTTGGCGGCCTGCTCGGCGGTAATCTGCTTGTCGTTGACCAGCACCTGCAGCCCGATCTGGTCGCCGAGATTGGTCGGCGCCATCACCGCGCCCATGATGCCGAGCACGCCGAGCGGCGTCTTCGGCGCAAGTTTGAGCTCGATGCTATGTGGGTCGGTGAGGTAGGCCCGGGTCGCCGCCTGCATCATCTTCATCACTTCCGGCGGCGTCGGATCTGAGCTGTCCTTGTCCATCGCCGGCATCTGCGTGACGACCTGGTCGATAAAGGCATCCTTGGTCGAGCCCGCCTGCTTGACGAAATAGTCGAGCACCTTGCCGGTGATCGAGGCGTCATCGAAACGGATCGACGTCGAGTTGATGAACAGCGTCTGCAGCGCCCCCATCACCATCGCCACTGCCGACTGGCTCTGGTCGCCTGATGCGCCGGCCTTGGGCGCGAACGCGTCCTTGAGCGATGCCAGGCTCTGCGCGAGCTGCGGCGTGTAGCCGGTGATGTCGAAGTTGAAGTTGAGCTTGCCGACCTTATCCACATCGAGCGACAGCTCGCTCATGTTGAGATGCCCATCCTTGAGCGTCCAGGTCAGCGTCTCCTGCGCTTTGCCGGTCAGCGTCGTAAGGCCCCAGGCCTGCGCCTGCTTGAGCGTCTCGGGATCGGTCTTTTGGCTGAGGTCGAACGTCATGCCGCTGGTGGTGAAGCCGCCATCGATCTCGGCCAGGGCCGGATCGCCCTGCGCAGGCTTGAAGGTGTTGTTGACGTTGACCGAGTCGATGTGGAGCGCCGAACCATCCGTGCCGACCACGGCGATCGGCCCGATGCTGGCGTTGGCAAATGCCTGCGTCACATCCACGATCGTGGGGGTTTTGGTGCTCGGCACCAGGATGTGCGCGAACGAGATGTTCTTGACGGTGGTTTCGCTGTCCTCGACTTTAACGTCGATATCGGGAAGCTTCAGCGCATCGGCACGATAGCTGCCGTCGGCCTGGGCGGTCACGTTGGTGAAGTCGAGCTTGGTGTCGATCTTCATCGTGTTGTCCGCGCCGGCATCGCCAGGCATAGTGACGGTCAGGCCGTCATAGACGATATCGCTGCCGTTGACCGTGCCTGCACCGAGCGTGACGTCGATTCCGGCGACGGTGTAGAGCGATTTGATTTTGGCGGCGAAGTCGGCGGCGTCGAGCGCAAACGCGGCAGGCGCCGTACCAAGCAGTAGAACGGCCGACAGCCCGAGCGGGCGCAACAGATTGAGTTTCAAGGTAATCCCCACTTCAAAATGAACGAACTTCGTCCCCGCGGCGCCTAAATGACCGGTCAATGCCGTCGGTAATGTGACGGCGCCCGCCCTATCATCGCATCTATTTGGGCGAAAGGGGAGGCAAGGCAAGAATACTTGCGCCAATCCAATTGGCCCAGCTTCGCCGGTGACGAGAGATAACCTTTGTGGCCCGCTATTTTATCGGCTGCCAGCGGAAGATCCCGTAGTCGAGCGTACGCACAGCATCGGCAAAGAACGGTGTCCTGCCGCTCTCGACCTTGGTGAACGATGCTGTCTCTGCAATAGCGGCCAGGGCCCAGTTGATCGTGCTCTGGCTGGTGGCATAGATAACCAAGCAGGGCCGCGGATGGTCTTGAAGGCTCGTCGCGAGGTTGCGCAGCACCTCTTCCAGCAATTCGCGGCGGAACGGATTGTAGAAATAGACGACCAACGGCTGCAGTGGAAATTCATAGGTCGTGGCGTCGGCGTGGACGATTTCGAATGCGGTTCCACTCTTATTGTAGGGCGCGAAGCCTTCGACATTGGCGCGTGAAACTTCAACCAGTTCCCGCGCGAACTCGACTCCTATCGCCCGCCTGAAGCCGTATAGCGAAGCCAGCAGCACCGTCCGCGACTTGCCAGACCCGATATCGATGAAGGTGGCATCCGGCGGAACACCCGTCCGGTCCATCAGCCATTTGAAGGACTTCGGCGAGGTGCAAACGGCCTCATTACCGAGCGCACCATTGGGGCCGATAATGTCGAGGCCATTCAGCTGAATGGACCCAGCCGTATCGACGCCGTAGCGCCGGTCGAACCGTCGTGCGTATGTGTGCGCAATGGAATGCCGGAGGTTCCGGGTGACAAAGCGGGCGCTCGCCGCGACGCCATGCTGGCGTATCAGTCGAATGACTTCCAGCGGCCCCTGCTCGCGCACAAATTTCAGAGCTCGACCGAGCCGGCCTGACGAGCGATCAACGACACCTGCGCGATCGGCGCGCACTTCTGCAACTCGCATGGCCAGCATCCCCGGCAACTACGGCGAAAGCTTTACGGCACCAAGCGATCTGGCGCGGCAAAGATCGACGGAGTTAAATGACTTACTAACGACGGCACAGAGCTAGCGCCGAGCGGTTGGCCGGTCCATCGCGGTCTGGGATAACAGTTAATCGGCAGCGGGTTGGTTGTGCCTCCGGCTACCTGACGATCAGCGTGCCGGCGCCGTGTTCGGTGAAGAGCTCGACCAGCACCACATGCGGCGTTTTGCCATTGAGGATGACGACGCCTTCCACCCCGTTTTCGAGCGCTTCGAGGCAGGTTTCGACCTTGGGGATCATGCCGCCCGAGATCGTGCCCTCGCGGATCATCGCCTTGGCTTCGGAGACGCTGAGTTCGGGGATCAGCTTCTTCTTGGCGTCGAGTACGCCGTCGACGTCGGTCAAAAACAGCAGGCGCTTGGCGCCGAGCGAGCCGGCGATGGCGCCGGCGAACGTGTCGGCGTTGATATTGTAGGTCGCGCCGTCCCGCCCGGGAGCCACCGGGGCGATCACCGGAATCATTTCGGAGCGGGCCAGAAGGTCGAGCAGCGTGCGGTCGACTTCAATAGGTTCGCCGACAAAACCCAGGTCGAGCACGCGCTCGATATGCGAGTCGGGGTCCACGACGGTTTTGTGCGCCTTGCGGGCAAACACCATGTTGCCGTCCTTGCCGCAAAGGCCGATCGCCCACTCGCCTTCGGCGTTGATGAGGGCGACAATTTCCTTGTTGATCGAGCCGGCCAGAACCATCTCGACCACTTCCATGGTCCGGGCGTCGGTGACGCGGAGTCCGCCCTCGAACTTGCTCTCGATGCCCAGATTCTTCAGCATCAGGGCGATCTGTGGGCCGCCGCCGTGCACGACGATCGGGTTGACCTTGGATTGCTTCAAAAGCGCGATGTCGCGGGCAAAGGCGGCGCCGAGCGTCGTGTCGCCCATGGCGTGGCCGCCGTATTTCACCACGACTGTCTTTCCTTCGTAGCGCTGCATATAGGGCAGCGCCTGCGCCAGGATCGAGGCGTCACGCGAAAAGGCTTCGACATCGGGCATGGTGCGCTTGGTATCCATGGGGCAAATTCCTATAGCGGATTCCGGGGGCGGGGGAACCGCTTTTGCGTTTGTGGCATTCGATCTGGTGGACAAAGCGTTGCGGGCACAAAAACCACCCCTCCCGGCCTTAACCGGGGGTAGGCAGTCCTATGTGCGCGGGTTAAGAGTGTCGTATGTCGCAGTCAACAGCTGATATTGCCGATTTGATTGCCCGCACCGCGCTTCGGGACCGCGCGGCGTTTCGTGATCTCTATCAACGCACAAGCGCGAAACTATTCGGCGTGACGCTGCGTATCTTGAGGGATCGTGCCGAAGCCGAAGAAGCGCTGCAGGAAGTTTACGTCAAAATCTGGCAGCGCGCCGACCGTTACGCGGTAGGTGGCTATAGTCCGATTAGCTGGTTGGTTGCAGTGGCACGCAACCATGCGCTCGATACTCTTCGGGCGAGGCGGCCGGTTGCTGAAGACATCGATGTGGCGATGGAAGTCGCCGATATTGCTCCCGATCCCGAAGAAGCGGCGGTCGGAAGCGGTGAGCGTGCCCGTATCGACGCCTGCCTCGCCGAACTTGAGGGCGACAAGGCCGAAGCGGTGCGTGGCGCCTATCTCGATGGCTTCTCCTATGACGAACTCGCGGCACGCCACAATGTGCCGCTCAACACGATGCGCACCTGGCTCCGCCGGAGCCTGCTGAAACTGAGAGAGTGTCTGACGGCATGAGCGTCGAGGGCGAACAGAGCGGAAGTGGAGACGGGGACCGAGTCCTCGTCGCCGAATTCGCGCTTGGCCTGCTCGATGCCAGCGAGCACGAGCAGGTGGGGCGGCGGATTGTCGTCGAGCCCACGCTCGGCCGCGAGCTCACCATGTGGCGGCTCAGGCTCTCGGCGCTCGACCGCGAATTTGTCGAAGTGCCTGCGCCAGCCGGCGTTCTCGGCCGCGTCGAAGCCCGGCTGTTTCCTCCGTCAGCGGCGACTACACCGGCGGGCTTCTGGAACAGCTTACGCCTTTGGCGTGGCCTTGCTGCAGCCGGCCTCGCGCTGGCGGTCATTGCTTTTGGTGTCAACCTTGCGCCGCGTGCTCCGCTGACCGGCCCCGAACTGGTGGCCGCGCTGGAAGCCGAAGGTAGCAACGTCAAGCTTATCGCCTTTTACGACCAGACGGCCGGCACCATCCGGATCGCCGCGTTGTCTGGCGACGCCGTGCCCAACAAGGACTTTGAGCTCTGGGCGATCGAGGGCAAGAATGCGCCAATCTCGATGGGCGTGATTTCGGTCAATGCCAAGGCCAACGTGAATATGCCGGCGACGGTGAAGCAGGGCTTTGGCGCCGGCACGGTCCTGGCCGTAACACTGGAGCAGAAGGGCGGCTCGCCCACGGGTGCTCCGCAGGGCCCGATCGTTGCCGCTGGCGCTGCCACGGCGATCTAGTCCCGGTCGACTTACCCCCGTTTGATATCCGCAGCGCCACAGTTCTAATTGCCACGACAGCAGCGAAAATAAAATATTGTAAAATAATTCACGAGAGAAATTGAAACTCGTGATCGACGCCTTCCGTAGCTTCCTCTGTCAAACGAAAGAACAGAGCATCAGCTCTAAGAGGAAGGACTCATCAAATGAAGAATATCTCTTTGCGCGCATTGGCCGTTTCCGCCATTCTTGGCGTATCGATGATTGCCGGCACGGCTTTTGCCGATAATCCGATGGTCGGCGGCGCGCCGATGCTGGCGACCAAAAATATCGTCGAGAACGCGGTCAACTCGAAGGATCACACGACGCTCGTCGCGGCGGTCAAGGCCGCTGGCCTCGTCGAGACGCTCGAAGGCGCCGGGCCGTTCACCGTGTTCGCCCCGACCAACGAAGCGTTCGCGGCTCTGCCCGCCGGCACCGTCGACAATCTGCTGAAACCCGAAAACAAGGCGATGCTGGTGAAAATCCTCACCTGCCACGTCGTCGCGGCGAAGGCCATGGCGGCCGATGTGATGTCGATGGTCAAGGCCGATGGCGGTCAGCACGTCGTCGACACGGTCGGCGGCTGCAAGCTGACGCTCAAGACCGATGGCGACAAGGTCACCATCACCGACGAGAACGGCAACGTCGCCAATGTGACGATCGCCGATGTGGTGCAGTCGAACGGCGTGATCCACGTCATCGACAAGGTGCTGCTCCCCAAGAGCTGATCGGCTCGACGAGGAACAGCAAGACCCGCCGCGAGCAAGCGGCATTGGAGGCAGGCGGCAACGCCTGCCTCTCAGACTTTAGCCGGCAAGACGCTCGATTTCGGCGCCGCAGCGGGAGAGTTTGTCTTCGAGGCGTTCGAAGCCGCGGTCGAGGTGGTAGATGCGGTTGACGACGGTCTCGCCGCGGGCCGCGAGGCCGGCGATGACCAGCGAGACCGAGGCGCGGAGATCGGTTGCCATGACCTGGGCGCCGGTCAGCGCCGGCTTGCCGGTGACGGTCGCTATCTGGCCGTCCACCTTGATGTCGGCGCCAAAGCGCGCGAGTTCGGCGACATGCATGTAGCGGTTCTCGAAGATCGTCTCCTTGATATGGGAGACGCCCGAGGACATGGTCATCAGCGCCATAAACTGCGCCTGAAGGTCGGTCGGGAAGCCCGGGAACGGATCGGTTTCGATATCGACCGGCTGGATGCCGTTGCCATTACGGCGGACGCGGATGCCGCCCGCTTCAGCCGTAATATGCGCGCCGGTCTGTTCCAGCACATCGAGCGCCTTCTGCAGATGTTTTGGGCGCGCGCCCTTGAGCAGCACGTCGCCGCCGGCCATGGCGGTCGCCATCGCATAGGTGCCGGTTTCGATGCGGTCGGGCAGAACTTCGTGGGTTGCGCCGTGGAGCGAGGTGACGCCTTCGATTTCAAGGCGGCTGGTGCCGATGCCGGAGATTTTGGCGCCCATCGCAACGAGGCATTCGGCAACGTCGGTCACCTCGGGCTCCATCGCGGCGTTCTCGATCACCGTGGTGCCGCGCGCCAGCGTTGCCGCCATCATGATGGTGTGGGTCGCGCCGACCGACACTTTTGGCAAATGCACGAGGCCGCCAACGAGGCCGCCGCGCGGCGCCTTAGCGACAACATAGCCCTCGTCGATATCGATCTGCGCGCCAAGCTGCTGCAGGCCATAGAGGAAGAAGTCGACCGGCCGCGTGCCAATGGCGCAGCCACCGGGCAGCGAAACGCGGGCATTGCCCTCGCGCGCCAGCAACGGTCCGATCACCCAAAAACTCGCGCGCATTACCGAGACGAGTTCGTAAGGCGCGGTGGTGTCGGCGATCTCGGCGGCGTGGAATGTCATGCGCTGGCCAACGCCCTCTTCATCGCCGCGCTTGCGGCCATGAACGGCGATATCGACGCCATGATTTTCGAGGATGCGCTCGAGCTGCTTGACGTCGGCAAGGCGCGGCACGTTTTCGAGGATCAACGGTTCATGCGTCAGGATCGAAGAGATCATCAGCGGCAGAGCGGCGTTTTTGGCGCCAGAAATGGGGATTTCACCCTTGAGCTGATTGCCGCCGACCAAACGAATGCGATCCATATCGATTTCCCGAATTTTGCCGGGCGAAAACGTCGTCCGGGGCGCCACGCGCCAGTCTAAATAGTCACTATCCGAGTCCTGAAGAAGGGTCGAGACCGGCAAAATCCTGCCTTCCGCTCAGCCTTCCCCGCCATTCTTTTGCCCGCCATCCTTTGGCGCGCCGCCGGGCGCCTTGCCGCCTGCAGATTCGCCAGGCTCCGGTGCCGCCGGCGCCTTGCGACGCCTGAGGTTTTCCCGGAGCTTTGCGGCCAATCTGTGCTCGCGCGCCTTGGCGGAATCGGATTTTGACATCGATATATTAAGAGTTTGGTAGGTGTTGCAGCCGAGCCACGGCAAGGCGCCGCCAACCCCTCGAATAGCATATTTCGAGGGGTTGCGGAGGCCGGAAGAGCCGGACTGCGGACTTGAGGATCAGGCGCGCGGCCTGATCCTGAGGGCGAGGTGAGCCTTGCCGGGAAGCTCGACGCCGAAGGCAGCATCCGGCTTGCGGGCGGTGATGACCGCACCATGGCGCGTGGGATGCGGGATGGGCGCCGCCACCTTCTTTGCCGGCGCGATCGTCATGTTCCAGGTGTCGATGAGGTCGACATCGTAGTTATCGCTGTCGGTCGGCAGGCCGGTCGACCAGATCACCGGGCGATGTTCGCCGAAATAGATGTAGCGCACGCCGTCGCGGCCATCCTGCGCCCCCGATATGCGGCTCCACGGCCAGCTCCACTGGCCGCCGAGCGGGTCGAGGCCGTGTTTCACATCGGCTTCGAGGACTTCGCGCAGGAAACGGATGCGCTTCCACGCCTCGCCGTGGAGGACGCCGCCTTTGGCCCACCAGAGCAGGTCGTCGAGGTGGGTATAGGTTTCGCCATGCCCGGCATAGCCGCCCCGCGTCATGGTGATCCAGAAGCGATGCACCAGCTCTTCGGCGGTGAGGTTGCCCCAGGACTGGATGATGTTGCCCTCATATTCGGGCTCGTCGTTGACCACCGGCTTGCCATAGGCCTCGCGCCATTCGGGCGTGCGCTTGGTGTCCCAGTTCTGGATGCAGACGTGGGTTACCCAGGGTTTGCGATGATCGAAATTCATCCGCACGTCGCCGTTATGGATCGACCTGAGGTGCTGGTAGGGGTCGTTCTCCTCAAGGATATGGAAATAGCGGTCCCACTGCTCCATCGGCTTGGTGTTGAGCAGGAAATCGTACTCGTTGGCGAGCGACCACCAGACGTTGCGATAGGCTGAGAGCCGCGCTGCGAGATAGGCAACGTAGCGAAAGTCCTGCTCCGCCGACATGTTGCAATAGTCCCAGCGGTCGTACGGGTGGAAGACGATGATATCCGCTTCGATACCGAGATCGCGCAATGCGCCGACCTGCGTCTCGAAATGCCGGAAGGCCTCTGGGTTGGGCCGGTCGAAATCGAGCTTTCCATCGGCGCCGCGCTGGTAGACATCGAACAGCGGCTCGTTGGTGTTGTAGGGGTAGTCCTTCGGAAAGACGCACATGCGCATCTTGTTGAAGCGCGCTTCCTTCAGCGTTTCGAGCGTTTGCGCCTGCTGGTCGAGCGGCTGGTGCGTCCAAGCGTAGCAGGTGGTGCCGAACGACAGGAACGGCGTGCCGTCGGCATGGCCGAAATGAAACGTGTTGCGGACGTGGACGGGGCCGTGATTGCCGGCGCCGGCCGGGCCAGCGACGAAGCTACCCGTCTTGCCATCGAGCGCTTTGGTTTTCGAGCGCGTGCGGAACGACCACTCGCCCTCGGTGTCGGGCATGAATCGGACGCGGTAGACACCATCGCCGTCGTAGAAGCCGGGGACGCGAACCTCGCGACTTTTCTGGGTAAAGATCGCTTCAAGTTCGACGTCGATGAAGGGATTACCGTCCTTGGGCCCCTCGAACGATGCTTCGAAGAAATCCCATTTGGCGACTGTACTCGACGGCATTTCCGTCTCCTCCCGTATCCGGCGTTGTGGTTCAGACGCGCTTGAGCAGCAGCGCCTGGTAGGGTTTTGCGGGAACGGCCAGCACGTCGCCGCGCACGACGCTGTCGGAGAGCGGCGTTTCGGTCATTTCCCAGGTGTCGATCAGTGTGGCGCTATAGCGCTCGTCGGGCGGCACGGCGACTACCACTTCATTGGGCTGGTTCTCGCCGAAATAGCTGAGGTAGTAGCGGTGCAACTGGCCGGCAGTGGGCCACCAGGCCATGGCCGGCGACCAGCCCTCCTCGCCCGCAGGGGGCACGAAGAGCTGCTGCAACACGACGTTGTCGAGCCCGCCCTGCATGGCGATGCGATAGGCGCCGGTCGACTTGACCGGGTCGAGCCCCTCCTCCGGCCCTGCCTCCAGGATGCGGCGGAGGAAAGCGATCCGCGGCACGCTCTCGCCGATCAGCTTGCCGCCCTTGGCCCACCAGATCGTATCGGTCGCGTTGCCAAAAGTTTCGCCATGCGTGACGTAGCCGCCATTGACGGTGCCGTCCCAAAAGCGCCGCACCATCTTCTGGCCGGTGATGTTGCCCCAGAGTTCGGCGATCGTGCCCTCGTAGCAGCACTCGTCGATCGACACGGGCTTGCCGTACCGCTCGCGCCAGACGGCCGACATGTTGGCCGTCGAGCGCTGGATGCTCGCATGGGTGATGCGCGGGTGGTTGTGGTCATAGAACTTGAAGCAGTTGTGGACCGAGAGCAGGTGCCCATAGGGGTCGTTGTCGGACACGACGTTGATGAAGCGGTCCCAATCCTGCGGCGTCTTGCTCTGCATCAGGTCGTATTCGTTGGCCATCGACCACCAGACGTTGGGGAACGCGGCAAGCCTGGCGGTGAGGTAGCGGAGATAACGGTCGTCCTCGGCCGGCGACATCCGCGAAAAGCCCCAGCGGTCGTACGGATGGAAGATGATCAGATCGGCCTCGACGCCAATCTCGGCAAGCTGGTTGATGCGCGTTTCGAGATGGCGGAAATAGTCCGGCTCGAAACGGGTGAAGTCGAACTTCCAGCCGTATTTGTCGGCCCCGGCAAAGCTGCCGTCCCACTTCGATTTACCCTTCTCGATCACCGGGAAAGGGTAACGCTCGGGCTCGTTCTCGTTGTACCGATAGTGCTTGGGGAAGACGCACATCCGGATCTTGGTGAACGGCGCCGCGGCGAGGGTTTTGAGCGTGTCCTCCTCGAGCGCGTCACCCTGAAGATTCCAGACGTAGGCCGTCGTGCCGATGTTGATGTAACGCGTGCCATCGGCGTAGCGGAAATGATGGCGGTTCGCGACGCGGACGGGGCCATGATGACCGAGCTTGGCGGGTCCCACCTCGAACGTGCCGCTTACTCCATCGAGCGCCGGACTGTTGCTCTTTGTCTCATACGTCCAAGTCCCGGTTGCATCGGGAAGGAAGCGGAGCTTGTAGGTCCCGCCGCCATCGTAGAAGCCGGCAACCCGCACTTCGCGGTCGCCCTGTCGGAAAATCGCGCGCAGCTCGATGTCGAGGAACGGATTGCCGTCCGAAGGACCAATGAGCGCGAGTTCGTAGGTGGCCCAGAGCGAGGCGGCGCCGTCAGCGGTGGCGGATTCGGTCATCTGCAATATCCCATGATGCGCAATTCGAATTTTCGGCCGCCAGCGGCGGCCCGTTAGTGTCAGGCGGCCTTGGCGGCGCGGGGGCGCCAGCGCGTCCGTGTGGTGGGGATGGAGTCGAGCAGCAGCCGCGTGTAGCTGTGCTGGGGGTTCGACATGACCTCTTTGGCCGGGCCGAACTCGACCAGCGTCCCCTTGCTCATCACCGCGACGAAATCCGAAATGTAGTAGGCCGTCGCGAGGTCGTGGGTGATGTAAAGGAAGCTGCGGCCCGCCTCTTCCTTGAGCTTGCGGAAGAGATTGATGATGATCATCCGGCGCGAGGCATCGATCATCGACACCGGCTCATCGGCGATGATGAGATTTGGCTTGGGGATCAGCGCGCGGGCGATCGATACGCGCTGCAGTTCGCCGCCGGAAAACTGGTTGGTGTACTTGCCGCGTACATCGACCGCATCGAGCCCGACCGCCGCAAGCGCCTCGGCCACGGCATCGTTCGCCTGAGAGCGGTCGAGCCCGGCGACACGGGTTGCTGTCTCGTGAAGATAAGCATCGACGGGCCGGTAGCGGCTGAAGGCTTCGAACGGGTTCTGGAAGATCGGCTGCACCGCCGCGAGAAAGGTACGGCCGTGTGCGGTGGCCCCTGCCCCGGCCACGACCTGATCGTAAATCGTAGCGCGACCTGAACTGGGCTCCACCAGCCGCAGCAAAGTCTTGGCGAGCGTCGTCTTGCCGCTGCCGGATTCGCCAACGACGCTGACGATCACCGGCTTGTCGCTCTCGACGTGGATGTTGATATCGTTGAGCGCTTTGATCTCACGGCTGCGGGTAAAGCTGCCGAGCCGGTAGACCTTGTTGAGGCCTTCGGTCTTGAGGATCACCGCCATCAGGCCGCCTCCGCCCGTTGGGTCATCTCGCCCGCATAGTGGCAGGCCGCCCAATGGCCGGGCTTGTGCTCGATCAGCGCCGGTTCCTCGGCGCGGCAGCGGGCCGTCGCCAGCGGGCAGCGGTCGGCGAAGCGGCAGCCGGACAGCTCCTGCCAGAGGCTCGGCGGCCGGCCCGGAATACCATCGCGCGCCCGATCGTCGCCGATCGTCGGCAGCGAGCTGATCAGCATGCGCGTATAGGGGTGGAGCGGGGCGGCGAAGACACTCTCGCTGTCGCCGTATTCCACCGCCTTGGCCGCGTACATGATGAGCATGCGGGTCGTCACCTGGTAGTGGACGCCCATGTCGTGCGAGACGAGGAGGATGGTGTTCCCCATCTGCTCCTGCAAATCCATGAGCAGCAGCAGGATGTCCTTCTGCACCACCACGTCGAGTGCGGTCGTCGGCTCATCGGCGAGGATCAGTTCGGGCTGGAAGAACGTCGCCATGGCGATCATCACGCGCTGGCGCATGCCGCCCGAAAGCTGGTGCGGATAGGCATCGAGCGTTTCGACCGGCAGGCCGAGCTTGCCGATGTACTCGCGCACCTCAGCCAGCACCCGCTTCTTATCCGGATCGGAGCCGGGGAAATCAACGAATTGCTTGCCGACCTTCACCACCGGGTTGAGCGAGTTCATCGAACTCTGCGGAATGTAGGAGATGCGGTTGAACCACTGGTCCCGGATGTTGTCGCTGGTGATCGGGCGGCCCTTCGCGTCGCCAAAGCCGTATTCGATCGAGCCCGAGGCCAGTGCCATCGGCGACGTCACATCGCCATAGATCAGCTTCATCAGGGTCGACTTGCCGCAGCCGGATTCTCCCGCAACCCCAAGGATGCAGCCATCCGGAATCTCGATGGTCACGCCGTCGACTGCGTTGATCGAGCCGCGGGCGGTGCGGTAGCTGGCGACGACGCTGTTGAGGCGGATCATGCGACACCCCGGCGACTGGCGAACGCGGCGTTGAAGCCGGTCGAGGTGAGGAAGAGGCCGAGGAACAGCAGGATCGTGGCGACGATCGGCGCCACAAGCCAGGTGGTGTTGCCGGTGAACAGCGCGTTGTAGTTGAGCGCCCAGAAGATGATGGAGCCGAGCGTCGGCACGTCGACCTTGGACAGGCCAATCACCGCCAGCGTCGCCTCGGTGTTGATGGCAAAGAGGATGGTGTTAATGAATCCGACGACGAGATAGGCGGAGACATAGGGGAATATTTCGCGCACGAGGATCGCCAGCGTCCCGGCGCCGGAAAAGCGCGCCATGTTGATGAACTCGCGCTCGCGCAGCGACAGCACCATCGAGCGGATGGTGCGCGCGTTCCAGGCCCAGCCGAAGATCACGATGATAAGCCCGATCGTGAAGAAGTTATTATTCCCCCGGATCAGCGCTCCAAGGATAATGAGGATCGGCAGGAGCGGGATGGTGATGAAGGAATCGACGATCAGCATGACGATCCGCTCGTAGGCGCCGCCGATGAAACCGGCACTGAGGCCGATCGCTGTCGAGATGGCGGAAATGCCGATGCCGACGAAGATGCCGAGGATCAGCGAATTGCGGACGGCGAAGATCAGATACCAGAGCGTATCCTGCCCTAGCCCGTTGGTGCCGAGCCAATGCGCCGGCGAGATCTTGAGGTTCTTCATATAGGTCGCCTGCTGCGCCGGGTCGTGCGGGGCGAAGAGCGGCAGCACGAAACTGCCGAGCAGGAAAATCGCGATGATGATGAGGCCGAGCACGAGGCGCGCATTGAGCAGCCAGAGCCAGCTCGCACGCTCACGGCGGCCCGGCGTTGCCTTTGGAGCGGGCTCCGCGGCGGCGAGATCGGCGGGCGAAACGGCGGTGTCGCGGATATCGCTCATCTGTGCCTGATCCGCGGATCGAGGAGCGGATAGATGAGGTCGATCACGAGGCCGGCTGTCGCGACGGCGACGATCGACAGCGTGATCGCACCATAGAGCACGTCATAGTCGCCACTGCTCGCGGCGGTGCGCATCAAAAGGCCAACGCCCGGATAGGAGAACAGGATTTCGGTGAGTAGCGCGCCGTTGAACACGGTGCCCAGCGACAGAGCCAGCGCCGTCACCTGCGGCAGCATGGCGTTGCGGAAGACGTAGCGCACCATGCGCGTCCAGTTTGATGTGCCCTTGAGCCGCGCGAAGGTGACATAGGGCTCTTCGGTCGTCGCGACGGCCAGCGCCTTCATCGACAGAATGTTCCAGCCGAACCCGGCGAGGACGAGTGTCAGGGCCGGCAGCGTCGAGTTGTAGACGATGCTGCCAACCAGCGCTGGCGTCAGCGGGCCGACCGGGAAAGTCGGCGACAGCGGGAAAATCGGGATGACATAGGCGAGGAGCAAAATCACGCTCACCGCGAGGATGTAATACGGGATCGGGTAAAGCAGGATGCCGACGACCTCGAGCACCGTCGCAGCGCGCTTGGTGTGGAAATAGCCGGCGACGACGCCGACGAGATTACCGAGCACCCAGGCAATGAGCGTCGCGATGAGCAGCAGGCCCAGCGTCCACGGCAGGGCAGTGAGGATCATGCTCGAAACAGGTGTTGGGTAATAGGTGAAGGACGGGCCGAAATCGAGGTGAAAGATCACCCGGTTGAGGTAGCCCAGATATTGGGAGAAGAGGTTGCCTTTGAGGCCGTAAAGCTCTTCTAGATTGGTACGGAGCTGAATTATCGCCTCCGCCGTGAGCTGGCCGTTGGCCCTGCTCTGCAGCTGGCTGATGTAAGCGTCGATGGGGTTGGTCGGCAGCAGGCGCGGCAGGAAGAACGTGATCGTCAGGCCGATGAACAGCACCGCGAGGTAAAGCCCGACCCGTTTTGCGACATATTGCAGAACGCCCATTCAGTGCTCTTCGCTGTTCGCGTCAGATAGGGGCGGGGCAGCCCGGGAGAAATGGCTACCCCGCATCTGCCGGCCTTATTGCTTGCCGGTCGGCTTGATGGTGACGATGGTCTTCTTGAACGAGCTCCACCAAGTGTAGGGCGCCGCGTAGAAGTTGTCCGCCTTGGGATAACCCGTCCAATAGTAGGAGTTGGTCGGGATCGTCGTCGGGATGTTCATGAGGTTGATCTCAGCCATCCCGGTGACCAGCGCCGAGGCGATCTTCTGCCCATCGGCGAGGAACTCCGGCGAGGTCGTTTCGCGCTTGGTGGCATCGGCGACGAGATCGAAGATCCCCTTATCCGTTACACGCAAAAGGTTGCCGTTGAGCGGATCGTTCGAGTCGACGGGCTTGACGTTGTCAGGATTGAACACGCGCCAGGAATTGAGGAAATTCGAGTTGTAGACGCAGGTATTGGCCCAGTTCACCATCAAGGTGAATTTGGAATTGGTATTCTGGACAGTGCCGAACTCGCCGTTGTCGACCTGCCGCGCGCTTACGTTGAAGCCCGCCTTCTTCCAGCTATCGGCGATCGAGAAGCCGACGCGCTGCATCACCTTGTTCCAATCGGAGGGGATAACGAACTCGATCGACCAGGGTGATCCGTCGGGCATCGTGTAGAAGCCGTCAGAGCCCTTCTTGATGCCCACGGAGTTGAGCAGCTTCTCGGATTCGGCGGGATCATACTTCCACCAGCCGGCGCCATAACCCTTTTGCACCTCGGCCCCGGTGGGCAGAACCGATGCATCGACACCCTGGTCCTTCAGCTTGTCGACAAGCTGCTGGCCGAAGTCCGCATTGAACGGCTGGTAGCCATCCGAGAGCTTTAGGTCTTTGAGGAAACCGAGCAACGGCTGGTAGAACAGCGGGTTGGTGATCGGCGTATCGGACAGTGGCAGTGCCGCCGCCTTGAACTGTCCGTTGACAGCCGTGATGCCGATAGTCTGCAGGTCGAGCGAAAGTGCCAATGCCCACCGCACCTCGGGCTTATCAAACGGCGCCTTCTGCTGGTTTATGTATACGCCGTAGGAGCAGGCGTCGTTCATGTCGTTGAACGGCATGGTTGGCGAGAACGTCTGGATCGCCGGGTTCTTGGCCTGCGCCGCCTGGATCGAGTCCGGGCTCATAAACGTGTCTTCGTCGTACTGGTTCTTGACGAAGGCGAGCGTGCGCGTCTCTTCGGCGCCGAAATCCTTGTAGAGCACGTATTTGGGCGCCGGCGTGCCGAGATTGCCCCAGCCGGAGCGCTTCCAGTCGTCGCGCAACTGCCAGACCTGCCAGAAGCCGTTGGGGTCGAACGCCTTGACCGTGTAGGGCCCGAGAGTCACCGGGTTGTCGTTCTTGAAGGTGGTGACGTCAGCCTGCTTCTCGAAGACATGCTTTGGCACCGGGATGAACGGCGAGGCCCAGGAATAGACACCCATCACCGTGGCGAAATCGTAGGCCGGCTTCTGCGTCTCGACCTCGAAGGTGTACTTGTCGATCGCCTTCCAACTGTCGGGCTTGATGTAGCTGGTGATACCGGCGACGTTGGTGAGCTTGTCCTTGTACTTGAAGGACGTCGCGAGCGTGTAGACGATGTCGTCGGTGGTGAACTCGACGCCGTCGCTCCAATAGACGCCCGGCCGGATCTTTACGCGGAATTTCGTGTGCTCGGGGTTGAGCGCTTCCGGCATGCCGTCGGCGAGCTCGGGATAGGACTTGCCCGTCGCCGTGTCGTCTTCCCAGAGGTAGCTCCAGCCGAGTTCGCGGAAGCCGCGCCAGATCGCATAGGCGTTGAGCGGGTTCTGCTGGTCGGGGTTGGCGGCCTTGCCGTCAAAATTCTGGACGATCAGCGTTTCATTGCGCGGCGTGCCCACGTCCGTCATGGCGCTTTGCGCCATAGCGGTCGTCGCCATCAATGCGCCGAGGACCGGCGCCAGCAGGTATCGGCCGAACTTGGCCATCTTGTTCCCTCCTCCCTTGCCGCGGGCCGTTTTGCCCGCGTGTGTTTTTTACGATCTAGCGGTCGACAGAAACGGGCCGGGCCTAAAGCCGCGGCATGACGCAACGGTGGGAGGACGCGGAACGGTGCTTCGCTTGAGTCAGAAGCATTCAAACCTCCCTTTGTTTTCGTTTGTTGCGTATTGCTGCGGTTTATAGCGCAATGGCGCTGCGACCTGTCAAGGAGATTCCGCGATTGCTGTGGGATCAGGTGCGTGCGCTGGTCGTGAATCCACATGCGAACACGTGCTATCCACGTGCGACCGATGTGCAAGCACCTGCTATCAGCGGGCTGCGGACAAGACTTTCTGTGCCAGGCGCAGTCTAGCGCGCGATGATCATCTCGATGCCGCGCCGCTCGAACTCGCGCGCATCCTCATCGCGGATCCCATCGTCGGTGATGAAGGACTGGATGACATCCAGCGTGCCGAGCCGGGTGAACGAGGAGCGGTTGATCTTGGTCGAGTCGGCCACGAGGTAGACGTGGCTCGCGGCACGGATCATCGCTTCCTTGAGCTGGAGATCGGCAAAGCTCGGATAGGTCAGCCCGGCTTCGAGCGAGACGCCGGCTGTCGCGAGGAACAGCTTTCCGGCCATGATATTGCGGAAATAATCGACTGCGCCGTCGCCGGACAGCGACAGGGTCGGCGCCTTGAACTGCCCGCCCGGCATATGCACCGCAAAGTTCGGCAGCGCGCCGAGGATCAGGGCAATGTTGAGCGCATTCGTTATGACAGTCAATGACTTACGGGCAACCAGATGATTGGCGATTTCGGTCGTGGTTGAGCCGGCGTCGAGGATGATGATCTCGTCATTGCCGACGAGCGAGGCGGCCAGCGCGCCGATTTTGCGCTTCTTGTCCATGTTGTCGGCGTGCTGCAGCGACAGCGTCTCGACCTGGTGGCGCACCGTCTTGAGGAACGCCCCGCCATGCTCGCGGCGGATATGCCCGTCGCTCTCGAGCCGCTCGAGGTCTTGCCGGATGGTCGCCTCGGAAACCAGGAACGCAGCGCCGAGGTCGCGCACGCGGGCGCTCCCCTCCTCCTGCAGCCATTCGAGAATTTTTTGCCGGCGCGGCTCGGCGAGCAGCCCCTGCAGATTCTCGTCGGCGACACCGTTGGTCGCCCGGCGCACGTTCTGGAGACGTCCAACCATGTTCTTTCCGCCCATTCAGACCGTCGTTCGCACGTGCTTTGCACATGATCTGCACGCGGTTAGCACGTGGTTCGCACGTGCCCGCACGCTGGTGTAGCCGTTTCTGCCCGCTTGACAAGCGCAAGCCAGTCGCGCTTATACGCTGAAAATCGATAATAAACGAAAATTTTCGATGTTGCCTGCAAGCACGGACGGGCGCTAGGTTCGCCACGATACGACTGTGGCAGGGAGGAGCGCCGGCATGAAGGCCTTTAATCGCAAGATCACGCTGGGGCTCATCGTATCGAGCCGTGCCTTCTTCAATTCGGCCTATGCCCCCACGGCGCGCAAGGAGCTGACGGAAGCCTGCGACAGGCTCGGCGTTGGCTACAAGATTCTGCCGTTCGACGCGACGCCGAACGGCGCGGTCGAAACGCGGCAGGATGCCCAGGCCTACGCCAAATTCTTCCGGCAGAACCGCGACGACATCGATGGCCTTGTGGTGTCGCTGCCCAATTTCGGCGACGAGATCGCGGTGGTCGAAACGATCGCCCAAGCGGATTTGCGCGTGCCGGTGCTGGTGCAGGCCTACAACGACAGCGTCGACAAGGTGGATGTGAAAGGCCGGCGCGACGCGTTCTGCGGCAAGCTCTCCGTTACTTCGAACCTCTACCAGTACGGCATCCCTTTTACCGACACGACGAGCCACACCGTCGATATCGACACCGACGAATTCCGCGCTGACCTCGACCGGTTCGTCCGTGTCTGTCGGACAGTGCGCGGTTTGCGGCGCGCCAAGATCGGCGCGATCGGCGCCCGCACGGCGGCGTTCCAGACGATGCGCTTTTCGGAAAAGCTGCTGCAGGCGAGCGGCATTTCGGTGCTGACGGTCGATCTTTCCGAGATCATTGCCGAGGCGCAGAAACTCACCGAGGCCGATCCCGAGGTCAAAGCCAAGCTCGACGACGTCTTCGGCTACGGCAAAATCCCGGCCTACATCCAGCGCGACAACATCGTGAAGCAGGCACGGCTCGGCGTTACACTCGACCGCTGGATGGACCGCAACGAGTGCGATGCGTCCTCGATCCAGTGCTGGACTTCGGTCGAGGACAATTTCGGCTGTGCGACCTGCCTTGCCATGTCGATGATGGGCGAAAAGCTGATGCCTTCGGCCTGCGAGGTCGACGTCGCGGGCGCCATTTCGATGTATGCGCTTGCCCTTGCCGCGGAGGCGCCCCCTGCCCTCCTCGACTGGAACAACAATTACGGCAGCGCGGCTGACAAATGCGTCTGCACGCATTGCGGCAATTTCCCCAAAACGTTCATCGGCGAAGACCCCGAAATCTCCAACCTCGACGTCATCGGCACAGTCGTGGGCGCCGAGAAATGTTTTGGCGCGGTCAAGGGCAAGGTCAAGGCCGGCCCGATGACCTATTTCCGTCTGTCGACGGACGACCGCGCGGGCAAGATTAAGACCTATGTCGGTGAGGGCGCCTTCACCGACGATCCGTTCCCGATGGATGGCGGCATTGCCGTGACCGAGGTGCCCCGCCTCCGCCAGCTCCTCGGCTTCATCGCGCAGAACGGCTTTGAGCATCATGTCGCGATGGTGCGCGGCCACTACGCCTCGGCCGTGCAGGAAGCCGTCCATCGCTATCTCGGCTGGCAGAGCTACCAGCACGAGGCGGTGCCGAGTTTTGCCCCGCCGGCGCCCTTCCTGAGCTGACCATCCGGACCCCGAGACGACCATGCCGCAACTTACCGCCGATGTCCGAGACCTCAGCAACGATCCGGTGCCGCTGATCCGGGAGAAGGCGCGCATCATCCGGCTAACGGCGCTCAAGATGATCTACGCCGCCCAGCTCGGCCATCCCGGCGGCGATATGTCGGTGGCCGATATTCTGGCGACGCTCTATTTCGGCGTGCTGCGCTATGACCCGAAGCAGCCGAATGCGCCCTGGCGCGACCGCTTCGTGATGAGCAAGGGGCACTGCACCGGATCGTTCTACGCGACGCTCGCCGAGGCTGGCTATTTCGACCGGGCGCTGCTCGATACCTATATGGGACCGCTGTCGCGCCTCAACGGCCACCCCAACCGCAACTACCTGCCGGGCGTCGAAACCAATACCGGGCCGCTCGGCCACGGCATGCCGGTCGCCGTCGGCATGGCGATCGCCGGCAAGATGGATTCTTCCGATTTCCGCACCTTCGTTGTCACCGGCGACGGCGAGCAGCAGGAAGGCAGCAACTGGGAGGCCGGCATGGCCGCGGGCCATCGCAAGCTCGCCAACCTCACGCTGATCATCGACCGCAACCGGCTGCAACAGGGCGCGACGGTCGAGGATACCAATACGCTGGAGCCGCTGGCCGACAAATGGCGCGCCTTCGGCTGGGAGGTTGCGGAAGTCGACGGGCACCACATCGACGCGCTTTTTCGCGTGCTTTCGGCGCCGGTCGGCGAACGGCAAAAGCCGCTCTGCGTCATCGCCCACACCATCAAGGGGCGTGGCATCTCGTATATGGAAAACGAGGTGAAGTGGCACCACGGCATTCCGAACAAGGAACAGTACGACATCGCCCTCGGGGAGCTTCAATCATGAGCGCCGCGGTCGAGACAGCGGGTCTTTTCGATTGCCGCGATTCTTTTGCCCACGCCATCGAGGCGCTGGCCGAGTCCGATAACCGCATTGTCGCGGTGGTCAACGACAGCCTCGGCTCGTCGAAGCTCACGGGGTTCAACAAGCGCTGGCCGGAGCGGACGGTGAACGTCGGCATCGCCGAGCAGGATATGGTCGGCGTCGGCGCCGGCCTCGCCAATGGCGGCAAGATCCCATTCGTGAGCGGGGCGGCGTGCTTCCTCACGGCGCGGGCCATGGAGCAGATCAAGGCCGACGTCGCCTATTCGAACGTCAACGTGAAGCTCGTCGGCCAATCGAGCGGTATCGCTTATGGCGAGCTCGGCCCGACGCACCATTCAATCGAGGACATGGCGTGGCTTCGGCTGCTACCCAACCTCACCATCATCGTGCCATCCGACCCATGGGAAACGGCTGAAGCCGTAAAGGCCGCGGCGGCGCTCGACGGGCCGGTGTTCCTGAGGATCAGCCGCTTCCCGGTGCCGAATATTTCGCGGCCAGCCGACGCGCGGTTCACCATCGGCAAAGCGGAGACGTTAGCCGAGGGCAAGGACGTAGCGATCATCGCCAACGGCACGATGGTTTCGCGCGCACTCGATGCGGCGGCCGCGTTGGCGGCGGAAGGTATTTCGGCGCGGGTGATAAACCTCTCGACCATCGCGCCGCTCGACCGGGACGCGATCATTGCGGCAGCCGGGACCAGGGCGATCGTGACGGTCGAGGAAGCGTCGGTGCGGGGCGGCCTTGGCGGCGCGGTCGCCGAAGTGCTGGCAACCAGCTCCCCCTGCCCTATGCGCATTCTGGGCTTCCCGGGATTCTTGCCCACCGGGTCCGTCGAATTCCTGTTCGAGCATTTCGGGCTGACGGCGGCGGGCATCGCGACGGCGGCGCGCGAGGTGATCGCGGCCAACACCCGCTGATGGCCTTCATTCTCGCCATCGACCAAGGCACGACCAACAGCAAGGCGCTGTTGCTCGACGAAGCCGGCACGGTGGTTGCGCGGGCGTCAGCGCCAGTCGGCGTACGCTATCCGCAGCCGGGCTGGGTCGAGCAATCGCCTGCCGACATCTGGCAATCGGTGGTGAAGGTGATCGGCGAATGCGTGGCCGCTGCCGGCAGTCGCACGATCGCGGCGGTCGGCATCGCCAACCAGCGCGAGTCGGTGCTGCTCTGGCATCGGCGGACCGGCGAGCCAATCGGCCCCTGCGTCACCTGGCAATGCCGGCGCTCGGCCGACCGCATTCACGCGCTGCGCACTCCGGCATTCGAGCATGAGGTTCAGGCCACGACCGGGCTCGGCCTCGATCCGCTGTTTCCCGCCGCCAAGATCGGCTGGCTGCTCGACGCCTACCCGGAGGCGCGGCGGCTCGTGGCGGAGGGCAACCTTTGCGCCGGCACCGTCGATAGCTGGCTGGTCTACAAGCTGACCGGCGGCCGCGTGCATGCCACCGACGCCGGCAACGCCTCGCGCACGCAGCTCCTCGATATTCACGCAGGTGCGTGGAGCCAATCGCTGGCGGAACGCTTTGATGTGCCCGTGTCGATTCTGCCCGAGGTGCGGCCGTCGGACAGCCGGTTCGGCGAGGTGACAGGCGTCGCCGAACTCGACGGCGTCCCGATCCACGCGGTTCTCGGCGACTCCCACGCAGCCCTCTTCGCCCACGGCATCCGGCGGCCTGGCGCCGTCAAGGCGACATACGGCACCGGCTCGTCGCTGATGACGCTGACGGAAACCCCGGTCGCCTCGAAGAGCGGACTTTCAGCCACCATCGGCTGGCAGCGTGGCGACAGCATTGCCTACGCGCTCGAAGGCAATATCTCGGTCTCGGCACAGGCGGCGGCGTGGGCAGCGTCGGTACTCGGCCTTGAAGACGCCGCAGCGCTGACGGCGCTTGCGAAAACGGTACCCGACAGCGGCGGGGTCTATTTCGTGCCGGCGCTGGTCGGGCTCGGCGCGCCGCACTGGAAGGACGATGCCCGCGCCGTCTTCTGCGGCATGACGCTCGGTACGACGCGAGCGCACCTGGCGAGGGCCGCGCTCGAGGCCATCGCGCTGCAAATCCGCGACGTGTTCGTCGCCATGGAGCACGACACCGGCCTGACCCTCGACGTGTTGTCGGTGGATGGCGGGGCGACGGGCAACGACTTTTTGATGCAGATGCAGGCCGACGTGCTGGATCGGCCGGTGCAGCGCAAAATGGTCGCCGAACTTAGCGCAGCCGGGGCGGCGATCATGGCCGGCGCCGCGGTCTCGATGTGGGGCGATACCGGCCCTGCGGCACTGCGCGCCGAGCGCGACCTGATCCGGCCCTCGATCGAAGCGGCGCGACGCGACTCCCTTATCCTTGGCTGGTCGAAAGCGCTCGATCTCGCCATCGGGCGGTAGCCAGAGGCTGCTAGTGACTGCAATCGGCGTTCGAATCGTCGCAACCGGTGCCGTTGCGCGGCGTTGAGACTGCTGACGTGACGCAGAGCAGCAGCATGCACAGCTTTCCGATCGAGTATTACGTCCTCGCGAATATCCAGATGCTGGGTCCGGTGCTTGGCTATTTTAGCGGCCGCCCTATCCTTGCTCGTGTCCGCGACCAACTCGGCCAGCTCTACCGCTATACCGGGCTTGTCCCGCGCCGCGCCGACGGCAGCTTCAACGTCAATCTGCTCCGTCCCGGCGAATGGATCGTCGAGCCCGGTTTGGTCTACGCACTCGAGGAAAACCGACGCGATCAATCTCGATAGCGAAGCGCTTCGACCAGCAGGGCGAAGGCGGGCGAAGATTGCCGTCGGCTCGGGTAGTAGAGGCGGTAGCCGGAGAACAGCGGACACCAATCCTCCAGCACGCGGATCAGCTCGCCAGCAGCGATGTGCGATTGCACCATGTCTTCGGGAACGCAGGCGAGGCCATGTCCGCTCAGGGCAGCGGCTAGGGTCAGCGTGCTCGAGGAAAAGGCGAGCTGCCCATCCACCCGCACATTCAGCTTTTGGCCGTCGCGCTCGAACTCCCACGCATAGAGGCCGCCATGGGTGGGGAGACGCAGGTTGATGCAGTTGTGACGCGTAAGCTCGTGCGGCGTCTGCGGCGGCACATGCCGCGCAAAATAGGCGGGCGTTGCAACGATCGCCATGCGCCAATCCGGGCCGATGCGCACCGCGATCATATCCTTGGCCACCTGTTCGCCCAGCCTGACGCCGGCATCGTAGCCGCCGGCGACGATATCGGTCAGCGCGTTTTCGAGCGTCACCTCGACCTTGATGTCGGGATAGTCGAACGCAAACTTATCGAGCTTGGGCCATAGGACCGATCTGGTGGAATGCTCGGCCGCGTTGATGCGGATGGTCCCAGCCGGCTTATCGCGCAACGCGGTCAGCGCTTCGAGCTCGGCGTCGATTTCTTCGAAATGCGGCCCAACGGTGAGCAGCAGGCGCTGCCCGGCCTCGGTCGGCGACACCGCCCTCGTGGTGCGGGTGAGCAAGCGGATGCCCATGCGGGTTTCGAGGCGCCGAACGGTGTGGCTGAGCGCCGACTGCGACACCCCGAGCCCCGCCGCGGCCTTTGTAAAACTCCGCTCGCGCGCAACGGCGAGGAAGGCCAGGAGGTCATTGACGTCTTCGCGCGGCATTCATGAATCTCAGTCATAAGTCTATGCTGATAATACCAGCTAATCGAAGGGCTGGAAGGCGCTTAAATCATCGTCATCGCCAAGCACCGGAGCTCATCGGCCCCGGTGGATCACTATTGGATGGAGACGAAGGTGGAAAAGCGCAAACTTGGAAATACCGGGCTAGAAGTCTCGGCGATCGGCCTTGGCTGCATGGGCATCAGCCAGTCCTACGGCACCCCGCTTTCGACGCCCGAGGGTGTCAAGGTGATCCGGGCCGCGTTCGAGCGGGGCATCACCTTCTTCGATACCGCCGAAGTCTATGGCCCCTTCAAGAACGAGGAGGTGGTCGGGGAAGCCCTGCAACCCATTCGCGACCAGGTGGTCATCGCCACCAAGTTCGGCATCGATATCGCTGGCACCGCCGGCCATAACGGCATGGACAGCCGGCCTGAGCACATTCGCGAGGTTGTCGAAGCATCGCTCAAGCGGCTCAGGACCGACTACATCGACCTGCTCTACCAGCATCGTGTCGATCCGGTGGTGCCGATGGAGGACGTTGCCGGCGCTGTGAAGGATTTGATCGCGGCCGGCAAGGTCAAGCATTTTGGCCTGTCCGAAGCCGGCGCCAAAAATATCCGGCGCGCCCATGCGGTGCAGCCCGTCGCGGCGCTGCAGAGCGAGTACTCGTTGTGGTGGCGGGAGCCCGAGGAAGCGATCATCCCGACGCTTGAGGAACTCGGCATCGGCTTCGTGCCGTTCAGCCCGCTCGGCAAGGGGTTTCTTACCGGTGTGATCGACACGAGCACCAGCTTCGTCAGCACAGACTTCCGCAATACGAGCCCGCGATTCACTACCGACGCCCGCAAGGCGAACCAGCCGATTGTCGATGTAATCGCGCGGATGGCGGCCGAAAAGCAGGCGACGCCGGCGCAGATCGCGCTGGCCTGGGTGCTGGCACAAAAGCCCTGGATGGTGCCGATCCCCGGCACGACCAAAATCAACCGGCTCGACGAGAATATCGGCGCGGCCTCAATCGAGCTGACGGCCGCCGATCTCAGCGAAATCGAGAACGCCGTCTCGGGCATCGATATCAAGGGCGCACGATACTCGCCTGAGCACGAAGCGCGGATCGACCGCTGAAGCGCGGCGTCGAATGAACCGAAAGGAAATGCCATGACGCAGGGCATCGAAGGAAAAGTCGTCGTCATCACCGGGGCCAGCAGTGGCCTCGGTGAAGCGGCCGCCCGGCAGCTTGCCAGGGATGGTGCAAAACTGGTTTTGGGCGCGCGGCGCCTCGATCGGCTTGAGGCACTGGCGAAGGAATTATCGCTTGGCGATGGCGCCGTGGTGCAAACCGACGTGGTCGACAAGGATCAGGTCAAGCGGCTGGTCGACCGGGCGGCTGAGGTGCATGGGCGGATCGATGTGATCATCAACAACGCCGGGCTGATGCCGCAAGCGCCGCTCGAACGTCTCAAGATCGACGAGTGGGACCGGACGATCGACGTGAACATCAAGGGCGTTCTTTACGGCATCGCCGCAGCCCTTCCCTATATGATTGCCCTAAAAAGCGGTCACATCATCAACGTGTCCTCGGTAGCCGGTCACAAGATCGGCCGAAACGGCGTCGTCTACGCGGCCACCAAGAATGCCGTCCGAGTGATTTCGGAAGGCCTGCGCCAGGAGGTGAAGCCCTACAACATCCGGAGCACGATCATCTCGCCGGGCGCCGTCGCGACGGAACTACCCGACAGCATCAGCGAAGCCGATGTGTCGGCCGGCACGCACCAGTTCTACGAGAAATACGCTATTCCCGCCGACTCATTTGGCCGGGTGGTGGCATTTGCCATGAGCCAGCCGGACGATGTCGACATCAACGAGATTCTCTACCGGCCTACGGCACAGGATCTCTGACGGACCCGCCGAGCTATGCCTCTTCCCGATCCGCTTTACGGGAGAGTTCGTAGCGTCCCTGCCCGAGGAGGCCCATCCGCCAGCCATGCAGATAGGAAGGCGAGGTTTCCTCGGGAGTTTTGGCTTCGAAGCTCGCGATATAGCCCTCGCAGGCTTTGATGATATCGAAACCCGCGGACTCCGCCAAAGTTTCGCCAATTGGGCGCACAACGACACATTCGTCTTGCTGCTTGGACAACCTTACCCCCGGGGTGTTGAACAACAGTGGTCGACAAGAAGAGAGATGCAATATTGCTCGGACGAGCAGATATGTCAGGAACGCGGCAACCGTCTCAGGGCAAGCGCGGCGCCGCGCAGTTGGGCCGCCTGGTATGAAGGCGCGGCGGCTGACAACGCGGTTGGCGTCAGCCATTGTCTCACCAGATTGCCGACGATGGAAAAGCCCATCGGCCGCGACGGCATATACCAGGCGAAGAACAGAATGCGCAGCAGCCAGGCTGCTTTGCCGGTGAACTGCAGCCGATAGAGTTCGGCGATACCGCTTGTGCCGGCGAGGCCCGCTGCCTGGCCCATTCCCTTGAACGCGAACGCCGCCGCGCTCTTACCCTTCAGGGCACGGGCGATATTCCGCCCAACGAGATCGCCCTGCTTCATCGCCCAAAGAGCATTCGTCGGACAGGGCTCGCCCGTCTTCGGATGCCGCACCGCGGCAATATCGCCTGCCGCCCAGATGCCGGGCTTGCCGATAACCTCGAGTGTCGACTCGGTACCGATCTGGCCCGTGCGGTTGCGCGGCAGCGGCTCGGTCCCCGGCAGAATGGCAAACGATACGCCGGCGGTCGCGATGGCGACGTGGGAAGCAAGGCTGGTTCCGTCGTCAAAGACCACCTGATCCGCTTCGATCCTTGCCGCGCGGCGGTCGAAATGCACCTCGACGCCCTGATCCTGCAGCACCGTCGTCGCGTGATCGGCGATCCGCACGAAGTCCGGGCGCAGCGCACCAAGCAGGCGCGTGCCGGACGAGACGAGATGCACGGCGACCTGCGAACTGTCGCGCTGGCCGAAGCGCAGCGCCAGCGCCGACGCGGTCTCGACCCCCGCTAGGCCGCCGCCGATTACGACGATATTGCGCATAGCCTTGGGCTCATCATCGAGCGCATCGAGGCAGCCTACGAGGCTTTGCATGTCCCTGGTGTTCTTCACGCACCAACCATGCTCGGCAAGACCGGGAAGCCGATCGAAAGGATCGCGCGAGCCGGTGGCAAGCAGCAGATGGTCGAAGGCCAACGTCCGGGCGCCATCCTGTTCGGACGTGACCGATATCGTCCGCGCCTCGAGATCGACGGACTCCACCTCGGCCTGGAGGAAGTGATCCTTCACCAGCGGCACGATCGGCGTCAGGGTGCGCTCGACAGCGAGACGGCCGGAGAGCACCTCCCCGGTCCAGCCGTGATAGGTGTGGTAGGGGTCTCTCGAAACGAGCGTCAGCTCGACTTCGCCGGATTTCAGCTGCCGGCCAAGCCGCCTGCGGATGGCAGCGAAGGCGTGGAGGCCGGCGTAACCGCCGCCGAGAATAACTATGCGGCCCATGATGCGAGCTCCTTGGCTGGCGCTTCGCTGAAGCGGCGCTGCGGCTCCGAAACGAGTTTCCCGAAAGAGCGGAACGGCGCGAGCGTAAAACCGAGATCGCGATGCGCGGCGGCGAGCCTGAGCAGATGCTCGGCCTGTTCGACCTGCGGCGTGCCGATCGAGAAATGTCCCTGATGACCCGCCAGCGAAAGCAGCATGGTTTCGGCAAGACACGCATAGACGGTCTTGGGGGCGAGACCGATAGACCCCCTGAGGTTGAGGCCCGGTATTTCGATGAGCCCCCCATCGACGATGAGCACGTCGGGGCGTTCCGCGATCAGCCGCATATCGGTATTTCGCGGCACGGTATCGTCGAGCACCACGGCACCAAATTTGAGGTGCTCGCTCCGCAGCAGCGCCTCGCTCGCCGAGGTCAGCAGGATGACGAGGTCCGCCTTTGCGACATCTGCCATGTCGGTGCTGACGGAGACGTCCGCGCCGCTGGCGCCGACCTCCTTGGCCAGGGCATCGAGCCGGCCGCGGTTCCGCGCCACGAGCAGCAGCCGCCCCGAATGCTTGCGGGCATAGAGCCGCGTCAGGCAGGCGCCGACACTGCCGGTCGCACCAACCATGGCAATCAGCGGATCGGGGCCGAGCCGGGTCATCAACCGCTCCATGCCGACGAGCGTCATGGCGGCGGTGAAGGCATTGCCGTTAGTGAGGCCGATATCGGTGCGCTTGATCAGCGCCTTGCCGCCGGCAGACGCCGGCGCCGTCAATCCGCCGAGACCGACGATGCTGGCGCCAAGGTCCCGCGCCTTATCGACGGCCGCCGAAATCCTCGCCTGCACCTTGGTACGCGGCAACGTCAGGAGCTGGGTCGGCGTGAGAGGAACGGTTATAAGCGTTCCGACGATCTCGTCGGGCGCATCCGCATATGACATACGGCCGGTGATCAGCGGCGCAAACGGGAATCGCGCGAAGGCAGCGCGCCAGACGGGATCAGGAAGGAGGGCAAAGGGCGCTCCGAGCAGCTCGCCCATATCGGCCCGCAACGTATTGCGCGGGTGAATCAAGAACGCAAACTTGGTGCGCATCAACACGCCTCTCGAAGCGCGGTTTTCCGCCAACCGCCATGTGCTTTCGATTAGCTCAATTTTAATAAAATGTTAATAGATCATTCACCTCATTATTGGTGTGAATGGTTAACTACGACGCTTTGCTTGGTTGCCTGAAGCGCATACCTGAGCGACCAGTAAAGGACGGCAAACCCCTAGAAATGCTCGATGAATTGGCACGGTAAAAAGCTGCAGCGCACTGCAAGCCTTGCTTAACTTCGCCCAGCTAGGCTCAGATGGGGTCGATTACGATCCAGACTTATGCCCTTGCGATTTTCGTCCTGCGGTGGGAGCTCCGAAGGATGCAAACGGGGCAGAGTTATTGTTGCGCTCCCGATTGATCAGGTAGTCACCAGGAGGCGGCGATGACCAAAGACCAAGCAGATCCGTTCGAAGTTCTGCGCTCAATGGACGGGGCGATGGATGGCGCGGGCGGACTCGCCAACGACACCGTCAAGCGCGCGCTCGAGGCCGTGCGGCTGCACATGGGAATGCAGGTCGCTTACGTTTCGGAATTCGTCGATGGCCGGACCTATTTCCGCGAAGTCGATGCGCCGGGCTACGAAGCGCTGATCCAGCGCGGCGGCTCGATGTCGCTCGATGACACCTACTGCAAGCACATCCTGGAAGGCCGGCTGCCCGAGCTCATGCCGGACACGCTGGCCATTCCGCTGGCCGCCGCGACGCCGATTACCGCCATGGGTGCCCGCTCGCATATCAGCGTGCCGATCTCGCTGCCCGACGGCACGACCTACGGCATGTTCTGCTGCATGGGCGCCCAGGCGGAGCCTACGCTCAATCCGCGCGACCTCAAGATGATGCGCGCTTTCGCCGACGTGACCGCGCTGCAGATCAGCCGCGATCTCGAGGCGATCCGCAAGCGCCAAGCCAGCATCGCCCGTATCCGTCAGATTATCGACGGCGACGAACTTTCAATCGTTTATCAGCCGATCGTCCGCCTTTCGGACGAGCGTGTCATGGGCTTTGAGTGCCTGTCGCGCTTCTCGGGTCCGGAGAAGCATACGCCGGATGTCTGGTTCAACATGGCGGCCGCGGTCGACATGGGTATCGAGCTCGAAGTCGCGGCGATCAAGAAGGCGATCGGCAGCCTCGATTCTTTCCCGGAAGAACTGTTCATCACGCTCAATACCTCGCCTGAGGTCATCATGTCGGACGCCCTCAAGCGCTCGATCTCGGCGGCGCCGGCAAAGCGTGTGGTCCTCGAACTGACCGAGCACGCCACGATCAACAACTATACGGAGCTGCTCGCCGCGGTGCGGTCGTTCCGGCACAAAGGCGTGCGTATTGCGGTCGACGATGCCGGTGCCGGCTATTCGAGCCTTCGCCATATTCTGGCGCTCAAGCCGGATATCATCAAACTCGACATCAGCCTTACCCGGAACATCAACAGCGACGTCGCCCGCAGCGCGCTGGCATCGGCCCTCGTCCATTTCGCCAAGGCGACCAAGAGCCAGATCCTCGCCGAAGGCGTCGAAACGGCTTTGGAGCTGCAGACATTGCGGGAACTGGGCGTGAACAGCGCCCAGGGCTACTTCCTGGGCCGTCCCGTCCCGTTCGAAGCCGCGATGGATCTCGTAGCGTCGCAAGCGCGGGTGCCGGCCAAAGCCGTGGCCTGATCCCGCTAGCTTCGGCTAAGCGGCGGGGCGTGCCGCAAGGCGCGCGCGGCGGGAATTGCCGCGCCCGTTTACGGCGGCACGGCGCGGCAGGGGATAGACTCTCAGCTCCACGGCACGGGTCACGAGGCCATCGTAACGGCCGTCATGGCCCGATGCGAAATGGAAGCAGAATACCGCGAGGAATGCTTTTTCCCAGGCAAGGCGCCCGGACCGGCGCAGGAAGAGCTGAACGCGCTCGGCGAGCAGCGGGGGGATGGTCTGACCTCCCTCAAACCAAAGCGATGCCGCATCCGACAGCCGCTCGACATGGCTGCTGAGATCGCTGCGGACGACGTACGACCGGCTGAGTTGGGCGGGGTCGCTCGCTGGCAAGCCGCTTTTGCCTGTCAGGCTGGTAACGAGCTTGCGGCGCGCCCATGCTTCATCGGCCGATTGGCGCGGCGTCTCGAAAAGGCACCGGACGAAAGCACGAAGTTCGCTGATGTCGTCGCGCGTGACCGCGAATGCCTGGCTCGGCCTCCGGACAGCTGAAACGGGGGCCTTATAGATGGGCCGGCCGTTGCGCCGCCCGTCCCGCAAGAAGTTCATTACGTTCCGATGCGCCGTCATACTCGCTACTCCACGCAACAGGACA
>Ga0207671_10000438_pt1 | contig 57265 bp, 65 predicted proteins | sample KBSC24metaG_FD_184352 | JGI IMG/M metagenome (GOLD analysis project Ga0207671, IMG submission 184352) | Corn rhizosphere microbial communities from Kellogg Biological Station, Michigan, USA - KBS C2-4 metaG (SPAdes) (version 2) | ecosystem: Host-associated > Plants > Roots > Rhizosphere > Soil... | reverse complement strand
CAGGTAAGTGCGGGCTACATGGCGACGGAATGTCAACTCGTGGGTACCCCTGCCTTTTTGTCCTTTACGTCCTTTGACTTTTTGCATCGTTTACGCTTTATGTGTAAACTTTTTTTAGGACTAGACAGATGATTAAGTCTACAGCATGTCGCATAACTTGTATGCGTTATGCGAGACTGCTTCGTTCCTTGCAGTGACACAAGGGATCAGGACGCCTTAGCAAGGTACTATTATTAACATGGGGGTTCCAAATAATGATATCCACATTTTTGAAAGTGATTGATCACTTTTTAGGCTTCGAAGTTTTAAATAGGCCTGTTTTTATTTTAGCATCTACTTCTATGTATTTGCCAGGCTCTAAAGCCTGAATAGTTATTTCGCCTATGCTATATCTTATTAGACGAAGCGTGGGGTAGCCTACTGCTGCTGTCATCTTTCGTACCTGTCGATTTTTACCTTCAGTAAGTGTGAGGGACAACCATGATGTTGGAATATTTTTTCTGAATCTTATTGGCGGATTTCTTTCGGGTACATCGGGTGCATGTTCAAATATTTTTGCAATAGCAGATTTCGTCCTGTACATTTTGCCATTCACATTTATCATCACGCCTGCCTGTAGTTTTTTTATTGCTTCTTCATCTATCAATCCTTCCACCTGTACCCAATAGGTTCGCGGATGTGCAAATGAAGGATCGAGCAATTGATGGGTTAATGGCTTATCATTTGTTAGCAACAATAACCCCTCGCTATCGTAATCCAATCTGCCTACAGGATAAATATCTGCGGAAATATTTTTGAGATAATCGGCTAATGTAGCTTTTTCGCCCTCTTTGGAAAACTGCGATAATACCTGGAATGGCTTGTAAAAAATGTAGTACTGCAACATATCAGGGGAAATGAATCTTGTTGAAAGGTGCTATGGCAACGGGTTTCAGCAGGGCATAAAAAAAGTTCGGAAGTGTTGTGGGCCTTCCGAACTCGTATAAAGGATGGGTTAGTAAGTACAATCCTTACACAATATTAAAAATATTTTCACGACTAAAAAAATTCTTTACAAAATTTTTTTGAGCTGTTGAAAAAATGTGGACATCTTTTGGAAGGTACTTTTAAACTTCGCTGAACTTGTTATAAGAACAGTTGACGTTAAACGATACAATAGCTTACCAATCTTTCTCCATTTTTACAGGCACGCCTTTTTCTTTTTGCTTTTTATCCTGCAGCTTTTTTTCTTCCTGTTCGAGCGCATTCAGTAACTGGTCGGCTTGCTTTTGCGATAGCTTACTTGGTTGTGATTGCGGATGCTGCTGATCGTTTTTATCCTGCTGATCTTTGTTCTGCTGATTTTGCTGATCTTTATTTTGGTCCTGTTTATTCTGACCGTTCTTGTTCTGATTGTCTTTATTTTGCTGGTCTTTGTTCTGCTGGTTCTGCTTATCCTTTTTTTGCTGGTCTTTATTTTTTTGGTTCTTCTTGCCGCCGCCATTTTGTTTCTTCATCATCTCCGTGGCATAAGACAAATTATATTTGGCATCGGCATCCTGCGGATTGTTGCGCAGTGCCTGCTTGTAATAATCCACTGCATCTTCCCATTTCTTTTCCTGCATGTAGCTATTACCTATGTTATAATTGGCTTCCCCTTTCGCATCCTTGTTTTTGGCTGTTTTAGCCGCTGCAGTTAAAACTTTTCTTGACCCTTCCAGATTTCCCTGCTGATAAAGGGAATTACCAAGGTTAAAGATACCGGGAAGGTTATTGGGATTCTTTTGCAGTGCACGTTCATATTCCTGGGATGCTTCCTTATACTTTTTTTCCTCATATAGCTTATTCCCTTTCAGTATCATGCTATTGTTAGACTGGGCATAGGATACCTGCATCAGTCCGAAAAATATAGCTGTTATATAAAGTCCTTTCCTCATGCTGTTTTTACTTTCATCTTTTTACCTGATGCCGGCAATAACCATTCAACTATCAAAATTACAAAACCCACCAGCAGAAAATACTGGAAGTAACTTGTGTAATCTGTAAATACCACTGCACCCAGGCTCTTTTGCTCCATACCACCCAGCTCATCCATCAGCTTGTCCGCTACGGCATCTGTATTATTCAGCAGGCTGTAGGTGCCGTGCCCTGCTGACGCAATAGATCTCAGCTCGTCTTCATTTAGCTTGCTTATAACCGGTTTGCCATTTTCATCCAGCTTTTCAGCTTTCGTATCGGGGTCATACAGCGTAGTACCCTGCGGTGACCCTATGCCTACCGTATGTACTATTACGCCCTGGTCGGCAGCTTCCCTTGCTTTCTCCAGCGCATGCTCATCGTGGTCTTCCCCATCTGATATAATGACGAGTGATTTGTATTTTCTTTCTTTCTGTGAGAATGACTGCAATGACATGTCTATTGCATCCCCTATTACGGTACCTTGCAAAGGCACCATATCAGGCGATACATTCTGCAGCATCATCTTCAGGGCCGTGTAATCTACCGTAAGCGGTACCTGCAGATAAGAACGACCAGCAAACACGACCAATGCCACGCGGTCGTTCTGCATTTTGTCTATCATGCGGGTTATGAGCTGCTTTGCGCGCGTGAGCCTGTCCGGCTGTATGTCCTGTGCCAACATACTCTTGCTCACATCCAGGGCTATTACCACATCCACACCTTTGCGCTGTACCTTTTCGGTCTTATCGCTTGTTTGCAGGTTGGCCCAACCTATTACTATACAGCTAAAGGCTATGCATAGCAGTATAAAGCGAAGCGCATTTCTGCCGGGTATAAAGCCCAGCATCTGCTCGTTCACCAGTCTTTCCTCACCCAGCTTCTTTAGTTTGCTTCTGCGCCAATACAGCATCCACAGAAATATAACTATAAGCAGCGGCAAGGCCCCGAGGGCGAATAAATATGAAATATGTTGGAAGCGGAGCATGTTAGTATTTACAACGAACGCAAATTTAATCTTCTATTGATTTTGTCAAGATAGACAAATTATGTTTTTTAATTTTTTTAACATGACGGTTCTCCTATATCTTGCAGCAGTTTTAAAACCTGATGAAAGATAAAGTATACATACCGGCCCTTACAGGCGTACGTGCCATAGCGGCATGGTTGGTTTTCTTTCATCATTACAACAGAGGTGACTTCCCTTACCCTGTTTTCAGGTTGCTGAATGAGTTTCATATTGGTGTTAGTTTGTTTTTTGCGTTAAGCGGCTTTCTGATATGTCTTCGTTATTATGAGCATATAAAGGTTTCCGGCCCCTGGTTTGCACGGTATATGCAAAATAGAATAGCGCGTATATACCCGATGTATTTCCTGCTTACGGTGGCCACCTTTGCCTATGCGCATTACGCGGGCCACACCGGCAGCATCTACAATGGATTTCATCATCCCCTTACTCTGCTGCTGCTGAACCTTAGCTTTCTGCGGGGATTTTTTGACAACCTAAAGTTTACAGGTATTGCTCAGGGCTGGTCGCTTACGGTGGAAGAATGTTTTTATTTGCTTGCGCCGTTCTTCTTTATCCTTATTAAGAAGAAAAAAGAAAGTATTGTTTATTTGCCCTTGCTGCTCTTACTAATTGGTATTGTGATGGTTGCCATTTTCAGCCGCGTTAATTTTTATGGCTTCTATGGAAACTATCGCTTCATGTTCCTTTACACTTTTACCGGGCGCTGCATTGAGTTTTTTACCGGCATAGGCCTGGCCATTATTGTTCTTAAAGGAAGGGAATGGAAGGCAAGGCTACCACTATTTACCATAAGCGGCGTCATTGCTATAGGCATTTGCCTGGGCGCACTTTCTGCCATACCACTTACCAACGAGCTTAAATTTGGTGTGTATCATCCCTTCGGCATTTTTACTAATAACCTGCTATTGCCGGTGTCGGTTGCATTGTTATTCTATGGCCTTATAAAAGAGCCATCCATTCTTCGCAGAATATTGTCTTCAGGCTTTATGCAGCTTTTGGGTAAAAGCTCCTATATTTTTTATCTCATTCATATAGGGTTTATTGCCATCATAGTTAATAGCTGGGGTGAAAAATTATCAGATGGCCTGCAGAACTGGCTGGATGGACACAATTATACCTGGCTATCGCAACATTTCAGCTTTAACTTGTTATTCCTTGCTTTTATATTCGTTGCACTGAATATTATTTCTATCCTTCTGTTTAAGCTGATTGAGGAGCCCATGAACAAATTGATCCGAAAAATTAGCTTTTCGCGCGCGGGAAGATGATAAAACCGTGACATTTCCCCTTGTTTACGGTTTGTACATTACTTATATTCGTATCCCTTTTAATTATAAAAACCCAGTGTAGAAAAATGAATAAGATGTGGATGGTAGTATTAACCGGTGTTGCAGGTATATTAGCAGGCGTATTAGTAATGTATAGTTCTTCTCACTTTTTCAGTCAGGCAAATCAAAAAGACGTGTTGCTTGTGTTTTCCTTAATCGTTTCCGTGCCAGTAGTAATAAAAGGGCTCAAACAGCGAAAAGCACGCGCATAATAGCCGCTATCTCTCTTTTTCATAGCTGCAATCTGTATTGTAGTCTGATCTTGTCTGTATAAAAATTAAAATTTGCAGTTTCGTAAATTGTTTTACCTTTGTACTGTAATATTATTTATTACAGTATGAATAACAACCGCTTTTCTGTCTCACTGCATATACTTACACTGCTTGCTACAGCAGGTGAGGAATTATTGTCTTCGGAGTACCTGGCGGGCAGTATCAATATTAATCCTGTATTGGTGCGCAAAGAGCTAAGCAATTTGCGTAAACATGGTATGGTTGAGACTCGTGAAGGTAAAGCAGGGGGCAGCACCCTGGCCAAACCAGCAAAACAGATATTATTGTCAGATGTGTATGCGGCTGTAAGACAAGCACCTCTTTTAGGGCAAAATAAAAATGAACCAAACCCTAGCTGCCCTGTCGGCAAACAGATCAACAAACACCTGAACGATTTATATACGGACGCAGAAAAAGCGCTAACACAAAGACTGGGCAAGACCTCTCTTCTTGATTTTGTAAAACAATTCAAATAATTTTTTTATCATAAACTGTAACAATTTTTATTACAATTAAAAACATGAAAACATGAAAATTGCATTAATAGGCGCCTCCGGCTTTGTTGGCACCCAATTACTAAAAGAAGCATTGCACCGCGGGCATATGGTGACTGCCATCGTTCGTCACCCTGATAAGATCACCATAAAGGATGATAAGCTTACTGTACAAGGGGCCGATGTGCTAAATGAAGCTGCTACAGCGACACTACTTTCAGGCCACGATGCGGTAATAAGTGCATATAATTCAAGCTGGGGCAATCCTGATATTTACAATGATTTTATAAAAGGCTCGCAGGCCATTGAAAAAGCTACTGTTAAATCGGGTGTAAAAAGATTATTGGTAGTGGGTGGTGCAGGCAGCCTTGAAATTGCACCCGGCAAACAGTTGGTAGATACGCCTGAGTTTCCTGCAGAATGGAAAAGTGGTGCGCTAGCTGCAAGAGACTATCTGAATATGCTGAAGGAGAATAATGAGCTGGACTGGACTTTTGTGAGCCCCGCTATTATGCTGCACCCCGGTGAGCGTACCGGCAAGTACCGTATAGGGCATGACCAGCCTGTATTTGACGCCAATGGTAAAAGTGAAATATCAGCCGAAGACCTTGCTGTTGCAATACTGGATGAAGTGGAGCAACCAAAGCATATAAAAAAGCGCTTTACGGCAGCATACTAAAAATAAAAAAGCCCCTGTTAGATACAGGGGCTTTTATTATTTATGCAGAAGGGCTGGGATCATTACGCATTTGCCAATGCTGCATGCGCTGTTCCATCTTGTCCCTGAATTTTTCCTGCTGTTCCGGTGTCATATTTTCCCATTTGCGGCACATATGATTTGCAAAGTGGCGACCCGGGTATCTCCTGCCTTTAAACCCGCCAAATAATATCTTAGACAGTACCAGTATGCCCATTGCCTGCCATAGCGTGATAGCGCCTACATGCAGCACAGCGGTCAGTACGCCATTCCACAGCAGCATTACGGCACCACTCAATAAAAAGGTGGCAGCTACTGCTACCAGTATTATGATGGGGATTCTTCTCTTCCAGTTACGTTTCATAAAAAAAGCATTTTATAGTGTTTTAATCTTGTTTGCTGAGACAAAGCTACTATGTCATCTATAGCTGTAGAAAGGGTTTTCGGTTAATACATACTTTTCTTCGGTAAACGGAAGGGAAGAGCAGACGAAATAATGATCTCAGCAATTAATACTAATGCAGGGAGCCTAATTTTCCCGGTAGGTATCGGAATTTCCAGCCATCAATTCTTAAGGGGCGCACAGGTATTTTTTTACTAAAAAAACGCGCATAAGCATAATTTCTTACCGCCTTTAAAGTAGCTATTCCGTCCCAATAAAACGCAATAGTGTCCTGACTAAGAGTCCATTTTCCTATTGAAAGTAAATTCATACCTATGGTAGCTGATCCGTTAACCACAAGCACAAAGGTGCTGTCCGTTTTAATGAAAAGAGTGTCCGTTTCATAACTAAACTTCTTTACTGTTGCCGTACTGTTTACAGAATCGTATATGAAGTCTACTGTTTGTAAGTCATTAGCGCGTTCAACGTTGAAGAATGATGGGTGATTCACAAGCACGCTATCCTTTATAGAGCTTTCAAGCCAGGACTTCCAGCTATGGTTTCGGCGAATCTCTTCGATAATATCATATACGGCAGACAGCCCTCTCGTTCCGGCCTCTCCATAATCATTAATAACTTTGACATGGTTATCGTCATAAATTACTTTCAGGATAGCTGTAGGCAAATCGGTGACCGGCAATGAGTATTCGTCTTGCAGACGAGCAAAACGAAGATAGTTAAGCATTTCCACAAGATGAGTGTAGTGAGCCTTATTGATTTTGCCAATAAAAGAGCCGGTAGCATCCGTGTAGGAGGTGGGGCTATAAAAAAGCGTTCCGTCTTCATCAATTTCCAAATCAAAGACCGGGCAACTTCCAAAGCATGGAAGTGTTGAAAGGGAAATTTGATGAATACGGTGTTGTTCAGGGTTTGCCGTATATTCAATCAATTCATCAAATTTATAGATCAGCGTATCGATTCTTAAAAGTGATTCGCCTTCTCTGCGTAAATTAATGTCATATACTTTATATAGCAAGGCAAGATGCCCATCTAATACTTTGATTTTTCCAGCATATTGATAATGATTTGAGTAAAAGGCATTAAACGAAAATGTTTTGTATTTGGAATTCCCTTTATCCAATATTACCAGCTGAGTATTCCCATCAATGACCAGATCCGTAAGGCCATTATTATCTATATCTAATTTGTAAAATGTATTAGTACCAAAATCATCGAAACGGGTTTTAAAAGATACTGAATCCCAAAAAATTGTTCCTACCCTGATATCCGAATTGATATTGGATTTTACAAACCTTTCTACCTCATTTTTGGTAGTTAGCTTATCAATTTTGTTTGCATATACTGCTGACGGGATGAGAAACAGGGCAATTATCCATGCTATTTTCATATAGTATCTCTTTCTTTCCTGAAAGACGTAAAATACTACTGCATCTCCTAATATATTAGTACAACTGTCCTTACCATTTCTTAAACTGCCCGCCATTTTTCTTCTTCTGCCTCGAAGCAAAAGCAGGTACTGCGTTTGGACGCTGAACAATGGCTTTGTTCTTAGGTGGGTTTATTTGCACCATACCCGATTCTTCTGCAGGATAAGGATGTTTTTCCACCACGGGTACTTTCTTGCCTATCAGCTTTTCTATGCTCTTCAGGTCGTCCCTTTCTTCGCTATCGCAGAATGATACGGCAATACCGCTTGCGCCTGCGCGTCCTGTTCTGCCTATTCTGTGTACATAGGTTTCAGGCACATTAGGCAGCTCGTAGTTAATTACGTGCGATAATAGTTCAACGTCTATTCCGCGCGCTGCAATATCAGTAGCCACCAGTACACGCGTTTGTCCGTTCTTGAAGTTATTCAGTGCATTCTGCCTCGCGTTCTGCGATTTATTGCCATGTATGGCCTGGGCTTCTATACCGTCCTTAGTCAGGTCTTTGGCCACTCTATCTGCACCATGCTTGGTACGCGTAAATACCAGCGCACTTTTTACATCGCTATCTTTTAGCAGGTAGTTCAGCAGTTTTCTTTTGTTCTTCCTGTCTACAAAGTATATGAACTGGTCTATAGCATCTGCTGTAGAAGACACGGGTGTTACTTCTACCTTTTCGGGCTTTGTAAGTATGGTATGCGCCAGCTTTTGTATTTCAGGTGGCATGGTGGCTGAGAAGAACAGTGTTTGCCTCTTCACAGGTATTTTGCCTACTACTTTCTTTACATCATGTATAAAGCCCATGTCCAGCATGCGGTCTGCTTCATCCAGCACAAATATTTCGAGATGCTGCAAGTGTATGAATTTTTGGTCCATCAAGTCCAGCAATCTGCCAGGCGTAGCTATGAGCACATCAGTGCCAGCCTTTAATGCATGCGTTTGCGCGCCCTGGGAAACACCACCAAATATCACGAGGTGCTTTACATCCAGGTGCTTGCCATAGGTGGCAAAGCTTTCGCCTATCTGTATGGCCAGCTCACGCGTAGGTGTCAGTATCAGTGCCTTTATATTGCGATGCCCTTTCTGTGGTTCAGCACTCAGCAACTGGAGTATAGGCACTGCAAAGGCTGCTGTTTTACCGGTGCCTGTCTGGGCGCAGCCCAGCAGGTCTTTCTTTTGCAGCACTATTGGTATTGCTTCTTGTTGTATCGGTGTGGGATTGGTATATCCTTCTGCATGTAACGCATCCATTATGGGCGCTACAAGATTTAAATCTTTAAATGTCATTTGTAATAAAAATGTGGCCGGCTAATACGCTAATAAATAATGAGGTAGGAACGCAGCTTATAAAATAATAAAGCGCAAAGATAAGATATTAATTTTTATCACTCTTTTTAAGCCCTCAGCCGCTTACAATTTAACAATTACACCTCTTTTGCTTTCTCAGCCATATGGTATGATATTGGTATCTTGATAGTTAATCCGTTATTATGGCTTTAGCTACGTATACCATTATCATACTGCTTAGTGGCATTGTCATCCTCAGCTATCTATTCAACATGATAAGCCGGAAGACAAACATTCCAGCCGTGTTGTTGCTCATTGGTACGGGCATAGCTATAAAGTATTTGTCTGCCTACTATGGCTATGTAGAGCAGGATGTAAACAAGCTGGTGAAGATATTGGGTGCCATAGGGCTCATTATGATCATACTGGAAGCAGCGCTGGACCTTGATGTGAACCGTAAAAAGCTAAAGCTCATCCGCGACTCTTTTTTATCAGCCATGGTAATTTTTACTGTTTCAGTAACCGCTATTGCCTGGCTTATATCCTATTGGGTAGGTGAATCCATACGTATAGCTGCGGCATATGCAGTACCTATGAGCATCATTAGCAGTGCTATTGTAATTCCCAGCACCAGCCATTTGCCCGAACAAAAAAAAGAGTTCATTATCTATGAGTCTTCCTTTTCCGATATCATCGGCATAATGATCTTCAATTACCTGGTGATGAATACCGTAGTAACGGTAGGTTCTGTCGGCATGTTTGCAGGCAGTGTGTGCCTTGCTATACTTATCTCTGTGCTAGCCTCTTTTATATTGTTGTACATACTTGCACGCATCTCCATCAATCTCAAGTTCTTCCTGCTATTTGCAATGCTGGCACTAGTCTATAGTGCAGGGGAGCTTATTCATATACCGTCTCTGCTCATAGTGCTGGTGTTTGGTCTTGTGCTTAATAACAGCGCGCTCTTTATGCGGGGCCGCCTGCGCAACCTTGCTTCGCATGAGCATATGGAAGGCATTCTTTCACTAATGCGTTCCATTACCGCAGAAACTTCTTTTCTTATACGCACGTTCTTTTTCATACTCTTTGGTTATTCTTTTCAGCTCAGCCTGTTAGGCCAGCGGGAGGTTATACTTTTGGGCTCAGTCATTATATTAATATTACTGGGCGCACGCTATTTATATCTCCGTTTTATTTTGCGTTCCAATCTTTTTCCGGAGCTATTTCTTATGCCTCGTGGCCTTGTTACCATCCTGCTCTTCTATAGCATACCTGCTGCGGAAACCACCGGCAATTTTAGTGTAGGCATTCTGTTCTTTGTAGTAGTGGTTACCAGCTTGTTTATGATGGGTGGATTACTGTTCTTTAAGCCCAAAGAAAAAAATGAGCTGACCGAAGTGAGCAGCGAAGCCAACTAAACAAAAAAGAGTTAGCCATGTAAATGGCTAACTCAGGATAAGCTTATTGTTTGTACTTTATTCATTGATGCCGCCTGCTATGCCGCCTGTCAGACCACCCACACCTTTGATGCCGGTAACACCAAATGATGCTACAGCTACCTGCTGAAAGTTCGCAGCCATATCCACCGGGTTGCTATAGTACGGTGCAGGATCCGGATCATTAATGTTAAAAGGCCAGCCTTGTACCACCGCTATGTGAGATATCTTCGCCAGTATAGCCTGTAGTGCATCCTGTCCTGGGTAGTCACGTAGCGTACCGCTTATATTTATCAGTGCAGTATCAAACTTTGTATAGCCATCAGCACCAACTACTTTAGCTCTTATAACACCCGTTACGGCATCGCCGATATTGGTTGTTATTACACAGCTGTTGCCTGATACACTATAATGAATAGATTTGCCATTCAGACTCATATTGCCGCTGCCGGTAACATGCGTGCTGCCTATATACCAATTGGCGGTTGTAGGCATTTTGAAGAAGCTGGCATTAGCAGTAAATGTTGCCTGGGTAGCTGTGTTGTAATCAACATACTGACCGAATATACCGGTGCCACCTGTATCGGTTTGCACCTTGTTAGTTATCACATCATCTTCAGACAGGTACATACTCGGTCCGCCGCCTGGATTCATAAATCCTTGCATTGCAAAGTCATCCAGTATTACCTGCTGGCATCTTAACTCACCCAGCACTTGCAGCAGTACAGGCGGCGCCATCTGGTAGCCCTGCGCTATAGAATTGTTCAGCGATTGGGACAATCCCGATAGCGCGTTTTTCGCTATGGCATTTCCTATCAGCGATGCTATAGGGCCAAGCAATGCAACCACTATGGTAAGTATCACACCCACCAGTGGGCCGAGTATTACACCGGCTATTGCAGCAATGGCAAAGCCCACCAGGTACACCCACCAGTCAAAGCTTACATTTATATGTGTTTGTACGGTGTTAGGATCAAATATCGGGAAAATAGTACCATCAGCATGACAGCTAAAGCCTATCGGCGCACTGAAGGTAGCGGATGCGTCCCAGCCTGTACCACTGGTAGAGCCTGCACCCGATACCACCAATTGATTGCCTACCACGCATATGCTCAATGCGCTGATAAGCAGGTCATGCCCGCTAAGGTTTACATCCTTGGTGCCGATCATTGTAGTGCAGTTGCCCGATGTGATGAATGATACACCATGCAGCGGGCTGCTTGGGTCCTGGCCTATAAAGCAAGCAGAGATGCCCAGCAGCGCCTCATTTGCCACCACCATTACCGATTCATTGCCGCCCCTCAGTGATGCGGTAAATCCGTTTGCATTCAGTGCTGTTGCCGGTATGCCTGCGCCGGAGAACTGTAGCAGTACAAAAATGGAATCAGCAATTGTATGCAGGTCTATTCTGCTCAGTGATATGGCACATGGACCTGAATTGAATGGCGTACCCACGGGTATATTAGGCAGCGCAAAACTAGTCTGCAGTGTATTTAACAGGCTTTGTGCACCCATCTGCAGTACTTGCGCTACGGTAAGACTGGTGCCCTGTATCCCGTTTGCAAGGTTCACCAGGCTTTGCAATTGATTTTGGTCTGCAGTAGTGTCTGCAGTAATGACTGGTGCTGATGGATAACTGATGCTTATCTGCCCGCCGCTGGTGGAAAGTTGTGCATGCAATGTTATACGCACATTTATTTGCGAGCTCAGTATCTGCACTTGCCGCACCGCATTCACGGTTATGCTATTACCCGCAGCTATGCTCACTGTTGATGGCCGGCCAGGTATTTTAGATGCGGTTGCATCTATACCAGCAGTTACGTTAAATGATATGGGGTTCGGAATAAAGTCATCCAGAATGCCCGCAAGACGGCTGCCGCTTAATTCGAATACAAGGTGGTATCCGTGTGTTTGTGAGATTGCCATAGTAAATAAGTTTTTGTGGTTATAAATGTTTTTGGTGATACAGCTTACTTTTTCTGCTGCAGAATGTTTGAAGTGATAGTTTTGAATTTTACACCCGGCATATTATACTTCATGGCTGCATTGGCTTTCTGCGTAGCAAGCAGGAAGCTCTTAATGTTATCGGGCAATTGCAGTTTATTGTCTGCGCAGAATTTCTGAAAGCCATCTACCGGGTTGGCAGTAAACTGCGCCAGGTTCTTTTTGTCTGCCAGCCATTTGAACAAGGCAGGTTCTGCCTGCTGTGCAAACTGCAGGAAGTTGTCCGGCAATCCCTTTAAGCCTGCGGGAAATATTTTCGGGTCCGCCTGCTGTACAGCGCTCTTGTAGTTGTCTGCATTCAACGGCCTGAAATTGATGGTGGTGTTAAAGCCTATCTGTATAGGATTACCGCCATTCAGCATCACCGAGCGGTCCGTAGCCACATTAGCAGCTGGGTTCACCCTGCCTAATTGATCTTTAAGGTTAGCAGCAAGTGACGCGGCGCTTTTCATTTCATTGGGATCAAGATTTTGGTTCTGTTCCATTGTGTTAAGATTTTTTGCGTTAATAATTTTTGTGAGGTTTTCGGGTTTGAACGTTCTTCAGGTTTTTGTGCTTTAGAGCAGAATAATGTCTTTTATCCTTTCCCTTATATGCTGCTGCAAACCTATCTTCAATCACAATTTTTTCTGTAAGTGTTATTACCTGTTTTACTGGTTGTCCGCACGCAATTTTTTGCGTATTTCTACGTTGTATCTGCCGTATTCTTACGTGCTTTTGCTTAATCTGTTATTAAATGAGGGAAAGACTTTAATAATATGATATATTAATTTTAAGTTTCTTTTATCAGTACATGTTATTATATTGTATTGCGATAATTTTTTTCGCTTAATAGTTATTTTCAAATAAACTTGCAGAAATTTGGACACGATGAACTATCCTGAAATAACACAAGACGACTTATACGACCTCGGATTTGAGCCTGTTGTATCCAACAACTCAAAGTCTATTGACTATGAACATAAAGAGCTGGGTATTAAGCTCTGGAAAAGCATGTTCAACCCCGATCCTGAATCCAGGTTTTGGAAATCCGGGTACGGTGCAGATAAAATTCAGTTCAAAACACTGGATGAATTGAAAGCCTATATGGAAGAGGTAGCAAACGGTTAATATTTTATAAAAACAGCAATAAGGCGTCTTCAGACCGTGATCTGAAGACGCCTTATTATTTGAACTATATCTTAATTGTTTGTTTCTTTTTCAGGTTGATACGGACCACCGGGCACACCCCAGCCCCATTTTGGCATCGGTAAGTGCTCATCTATTGCACTGTCCATATGCGAGTTTATTACTGCTATACGTGTACCCCACTCCAGGTAAGCTACAAAGGCCGAGCGGAATTCAGGGTCCTCCGGAAAACTCAGTTCATCCGCCGTCTGTACCAGCAGGTCCACCCAGCGCCTGCGCTGCGCTTCACTCAACCCGCGTGAAAAATGCTTTTGCACCATTTTGCTATGGCTGCCTCCGTCTGTGGTAGAGTAGACAGGCGGCCCGCCAAATACCTCCGCTATAAAATGCGCCACATGCTGCACATGCTCTGGTGACATATGTTTAAATATTGGCTCCAGCAATTCATCGCACAGCACCTTTTTATAAAACTGTTCTGTAAGCTTTTCAAAAGCGGTCATACCTCCAGCCCACTCATATAAACTGGGAATTTTCGTACCTTGTTCCATAGTATAAATATAGATAATACCCTGTTGCGTTTTCATCGCAATAATACTGGCATAATTCTATTGATATACATAATATAAATTATACATGCTATTATGAAAACATCACGATTGCTGGCATACGCCGCTGCAGGTATGATAGTAGGCTTATTGCTTGAAAATAGGGCGCTTATTATGCGCCGCAGTGTAGAAAAAGGTGCAGAAAAGCTTAAAAAGAAAGCAGGGAAAGCCGCCCGCCAGATGAAGGAACACGTAGCGGGTTAAAACAGTCTTATTTACCGTAGTAAGGAAGATAGCTATTGTGTAAATTTGCGCCATGCATGATTATTTGAAGGGTTTAAATGAACAGCAGCGCGAAGCAGTAGAACACGTGGACGGCCCGCTGATGATAGTGGCCGGCGCAGGCAGTGGCAAAACCAAGGTACTTACCACACGCATCGCCCACCTTATGCGTTTGGGTGTGGATGCTTTTAATATTCTGGCGCTCACCTTTACCAATAAGGCAGCCGCAGAGATGAAAGAACGTGTGGAACATATACTGGGCAATTCCGAAGCCCGCAATTTATATATCGGCACATTTCACTCTGTTTTTGCACGCATTTTACGTTCAGAGGCTACCAAGCTGGGCTACCCTAGCAATTTTACCATATATGATACAGACGATGCCAAAAGCGTTATAAAAGGCATTGTACACGATATGCAGCTGGACGATAAACACTACAAGCCCAGCTATGTGTACAATCGCATTAGTGCGGCCAAGAACAGCCTCATAGATCCCATCACTTATAAAATGGATAGCCACATACAGCAGGAGGATGCCCGTAGCAATCGTCCGGTGATGGGTGATATATATGAGAGCTATGCAAAACGTTGCTTCCGCAATGGCGCGATGGATTTTGACGATCTGCTGTTCAATATGTATGTATTGCTCACCCGCCTACCCGATGTGCTGGCAAAGTACCAGCACAAGTTTCGCTATATACTTATAGATGAGTACCAGGATACCAACCTGGCGCAGTACGCCATTATAAAAATGCTGGGAGCTGTACACGAAAATATTTGCGTGGTAGGTGATGACGCACAAAGTATCTATTCATTCCGCGGCGCTACTGTGCAGAACATACTTCAGTTTCAGGATGATTACGAAGATGTGAAGGTGGTAAAGCTGGAGCAAAACTATCGTAGCACACAGCACATATTAAATGTTGCCAACAATGTTATTAGTAACAATCGTAACCAGATACCTAAGGAGCTGTGGACGGAAAATAAGGAAGGTGAAAAAATAACACTGGTACGCACACTTACGGACAATGATGAAGGCCGCTTTGTAGCCGACACTATAAAGGAACAGCAGCTGCGCAATCATTATGCAAATAAAAGTTTTGCAATTCTATATCGCACCAATGCCCAGAGCCGTTCTTTTGAAGAAAGTCTGCGCCGTATGAATATTCCTTACAAGTTGGTGGGTGGTGTTTCGTTCTACCAGAGAAAGGAAATAAAAGACTTGCTGGCTTATCTGCGTGTAGTAGTGAACCCAAAGGATGAAGAGAACCTAAAGCGTATTATCAATTATCCTGCACGCGGCATTGGTAAAACTACTATCGAGAAAATATTGGTACGTGCCAACGAAGCAGATGTTAGCTTTTGGGACGTTATTACAAACCCTGAACTGAATCCTGTAAAAGGAACAGGGGCAAATAACATTGAGAACTTCGTTATCATGATCCGCAGTTTCCAGACAATGCTGGAAAAGCAGAATGCCTATGATGTAGCATTTGCTGTAGGTAAGCAAACCAGCCTTGTAGCAGAGCTCTATAACGATAAAAGTGTAGAAGGTCTTGCACGCTACGAAAACATACAGGAGTTGCTAAACTCCATAAAAGAATTTACTGAAACACCTGACGAAGAAGGCGAGCTAAGGGAAAAAAGCCTGGGTAGCTATTTGCAGCAAATTACTTTGCTCACAGATGCTGATGAGGACAATGACCCCAATGCAGATGCTGTAAAGCTTATGACCATTCACGCTGCTAAAGGCCTTGAATTCCCATGTGTATTTGCAGTTGGCCTTGAGGAAAATCTATTCCCCAGCCAAATGAGCATGAACGACCGCGAAGCGCTAGAGGAAGAGAGACGTTTGTTCTATGTAGTAATAACACGCGCCAAGGAACGCCTCTGGATAACCTATGCCAATACCCGTTATCGCTTTGGTAACCTTGTACAGAATGATGCCAGTCGCTTTCTGCAGGAGATACCGGAGAAGCATCTGGATAAAACATTCACCGGCATGTCCAACAAACCGGTTCCTAATGCAGGTGGCACTTTTGGCAACCTGCTCAACCAGTCGTTCGACAGGGTACCCTCATTAAAAAAACTGGCTGACAAGCTTCAATCGAAACCGGCCGAACACAAACCCACTGCCGACTTTAAGGCAGACGATACCATGAGTATGGAAGTGGGAATGCAGGTTGAACATCAGAAGTTTGGCTTTGGTAAGATCACACACATAGAAGGTGGTGTAAACAACCGTATTGCCACCATCGCCTTTGGCCAGGGCCACGGATTAAAGAAGATAATGCTCAATTATGCGAAGCTTCGTATAGTAAGAAGTTAATTTAAGAGTAAGTAAATTATACCTTTTTGAAAATTATACCACATGAAACAATTATTAGTTTTTGCAATTATTGTTGCATCTTTTTCGTCTTGTATAGGATCTAAAAAGTATGCTTCATTTGTAAGCCGTTACTATAAGGATACAACCACTTACTTTAATAATGACAATCCGCAGATCGACATACAATACGTTGACTCCAGTGGCTTCACGCCGGTGGTAAAAGTCTTAAAGGGGAAAAACTATTGCATTCCTGCTATTTTTTATTGGGCAATTAATGAGAACTACAAATGTGATTTAAATCCGGCTATTCCTGCACGTATTTTTGGTAACGCGATATACGAAAATTCTTTAGAATTGGTAAAGAATTTAAAAGGATGTAAACTGGAGATCACCATAAATTCACTGCCACGGAGGTTTACTTATCAAAGCAGAACGGATGCTGCTATTTTTATCGTAGCATATGTGGTAATGGGAAAGCAGTATATTATTCCTGATGATTTTACTGTTTCAATATCTTATAAAATAAGCCGCCACGGCGAATTGATAAAGAAAGGTGATATTACAGGCGTTACCCCGGCACAACGTTTTGTAAATAATCGCAGCACGAGGAAGCGTATTACCCGGCAGTATTTGGATAGTTATGATCATCACATAAGGTTAGCTGCAAAAAACATCCTGCATGGTTTAACTGAAACATTGGAAAAAATCCCTCCTGAGAACGTAATGTCCAATTAGATTTATTTAAACTTTCAATAGAAAAGTGTTTACATATTGTCCTTACTCAAATCAAAATAATCACGCTTCTCACCGATAGCAGTCCGCACGCACATCATTATCGATTCATGCAGGTCAGTTCCATCTGCATGTAGTGGGTCAATACCTTTCACCAAAACAGTACGCAATGCAAAAAGCTCATCGCGGTTATACTTCTTTGAGCCTTTTACAAGGTCCAGCTTCATCAGTTCTGCTTGCTGATCGTGCTTTGGGTTGAAAATTTCATTTATATGGCTGCACTGGTGGCACACACCGTTCTTGTTTATCAGCGCACAGCGGTGTTCAAATATATCTGTCATCACATTCCGGGCGTCATTCAGCAGGTGTTTTACCACACCTTCCGTCTTGTCAAGTATCAGGCATATTTCCTTTACCTGGAAATCGTAAATGTCTTTCAATATCAGAGCCACCTGGTTTTCTATAGGTAGTGTTTTCGAAATGCAGGTGAAACAGAAGTCGATATGCTCTCGCATTTCATAGGCACCTGCAGGCGAAGTATCATGCGCTACCCAGAACACTCTTCTCACCTCATCAGAACCTATCGCCAGGTCTGCACCTCTATCTTGTGCATCCGCCTGCCATCTTTTTAATTTCCTTAAATGATCGTAAGCAAGGTTAGTCGCTATCTGGAATACCCACGTTTTTAAAGAAGACTCCTGGTTAAAGCTTGCTATTTTCGAGAATGCCCTGATAAATGTATCATGAGTTAGATCATCTACATCATTCCTGTCGGTTAGCAATCGATACAGATAAGATTTCAATTGCGTCTGAAATTCAGCAAACAACGTTTGAAATGCATTAATATCACCACCAACGGCCAATCGGAGCACATCTTCCTTTTCCATTCATTCATTTTTAACAGGCAAAAATAAGGTTGCAGCCTGTTACATCAGGCCACAACCGCTAATGTACTATACCATATTTAGCTTGCCGCAGTCCACATCTACTATATGGCTGTTGAAAACTACACCTGTTTCAGAGGCAAGGAAGGCAGCTGTCTCACCCACTTGTTTTAGTGTTGGGCTTGTCTTTAGTATATCAAATGCTTTGTATTGGGCCACTATTTGCTCTACGGGTATTTTATGCTCGCTTGCAAAAGATTCTATCCATCCGGAGATACGTTTTGTTTCCATTATAGCGCCCGGGCAAATGCCTGTCACTTTTATACCTGCTGTGCCCCATTCAGCGGCCATCACACGGGTCATCCCTTCAATGGCAGCGCTGGCAGCTGTAATGCCCAGCAAGGTTGGTATTTTGGTCCGCGACATAGCGCCTGTTAAAAGTAAAATGGTTCCTTCCGATTTGCTTTCCATCATATATTTTGCTGCCACTCTTGCTGTCAGGAATTGTGAACCACACAGCTTTTTCATCGGGGCCATAAACTGTTCGAACGTGACTTGCAGCGCCAGTGGACGGCCACCCATTTCCTCGTATTCAACTGCTATGCCATTGAATATAACATCCAGCCTGCCATTGTCTGCTACTACCTTTTTTAAGAAGGCATCTATTTCGTTTTCATTCAGCGTATCTACTTTAGCTGCTTCAGCATTGCCACCCTTATCTTTTATTTCCTGTGCCAGCTCTTTCAGGGCATCCAGCCTGCGTGCAGTTACGTACACTTTTGCGCCATGCTCAGCAAACGCACGGGCCACAGCACCCGCAATTTCTCCTGTTGCGGCAAATACCACCGCTACTTTGTCTTTTAGATTTTTCATTTTTCTTTTAGTTTAGTCTTTGACGAATGGGCTCGTCAAAACGGTCGGGTTTTTAGAAAAAAGAAATGCAATAGGGAAACCCAAGAAGAAAGTTAAAAAACAGCAGGTTATCTTTTGGTTATCAAAAATTTTGATAACTTTAAAAATCCGCCTGTTTTAAATAGACAAATTACATATAAGATGGTGAGAATGTTTTTGATATCTTTAGTAATGAGAGTGTGCCGTATTAAGCTTTAGGCGCTAAGTAAAACGTGGCTTAATATTTATTTCCCCTTCCGGGCTGAAGGGTGTACTTTTGTCGCAAATAGCCAAACATATTGTATTATCCTTTGGGGTAATAATTTAATCTTCTGACAGTTTTGATTGTTAATTCATACAGATGGCTATTTTTGTGACGTTAATTTTATTTTTCTTTTATGTTTAATCTGATTTTATTTGGTCCTCCGGGCAGTGGCAAGGGTACGCAATCTGAGAATATTGTAAAAACCTACCAACTGGAGCATGTATCAACCGGAGACCTGCTGCGTGATGAGGTGAGCCGCCATACTCCCCTAGGTGTAGAAGCCAGGAAGTATATGGACCAGGGCTTGCTGGTGCCTGACGAAGTGGTAATAGGAATGATAAGCGGCAAAATAGATGAAAAGCCCGAAGCACGCGGTTTTATATTCGATGGTTTTCCACGCACTAAGGCACAGGCTGAAGCGCTGGACAAGCTGCTGGAATTTAAGAATACACAGATACACCTGGTACTTTCGCTGGAAGTACCGGCCGATGAACTGATGAAAAGGCTGCTGAACCGCGGTGCGACATCCGGCAGAAGCGATGACAACGAAGAAGTGATAGGCAAACGCATAAAGGAATACCAGGCAAAAACAGAGCCTGTGGCTACCTATTACAACCATCATGGTAAGCTGGAACGCGTAAAAGGCGACAACAGCATACAAGATACCTTCAAAATACTTTCAAAGCATATTGATAAATACCTGTTACCTGCCTAGTGGAAAAAGGAAATTTCGTAGATTATATAAGGATTTTTTGTCGCTCTGGTAAGGGTGGTGCAGGCAGTTCGCATTTTGCCCGTACAAAATTCAAACCTAACGCAGGACCTGACGGCGGCGATGGCGGCCGTGGTGGTCATATAATACTTAGAGGCAACCAGCAGCTATGGACGCTGCTGCACCTGCGCTACCACAAAAATGTGCTGGCTGAAAATGGCGAGAACGGCAGCAAAGACAACTGTACAGGACGCCAGGGTGAAGATATAATACTTGAAGTGCCCCTGGGCACCGTGGCCGTGAACGAAGAAACAGAAGAAATAGAAGCCGAGATACTGGAAGATGGGCAAGAGGTGATATGGGTACCGGGCGGACGCGGCGGCCTGGGCAATACCAACTTTAAGAGTGCCACCAACCAGGCGCCAGAGTATGCACAGCCGGGTGAAATGGGCATTGAGGGCTGGAAGACACTGGAGCTAAAAATACTGGCTGATGTGGGACTGGTAGGTTTCCCGAATGCAGGCAAGTCTACCCTGCTATCTGTGGTGAGCGCAGCTAAACCTAAAATAGCCAACTATGCATTTACCACCCTTGTGCCGCAGCTGGGTATAGTACCCTATAAAGACAACAAATCGTTTTGCATGGCCGACCTGCCGGGCATAATAGAAGGCGCAGCAGAAGGCAGGGGTTTGGGACACCGTTTCCTAAGACATATAGAACGCAATTCCGTACTACTCTTCCTGATACCAGCGGACAGCAATGACCATGCAAAGGAATTTGAGATACTGCTGAATGAGCTGGAACAGTATAACCCTGAACTGCTGGACAAGAAAATCATCATTGCCATCAGCAAAAGCGATATGCTGGATGATGAGCTAAAGGAGGCAATTGCAAAGACATTACCGAAAGACATTCCCCACTTATTTATTTCAGCGGTTACCAACCAGGGCATTAATACCCTGAAAGATGTGCTGTGGCAGGCCTTGAACGACAAGGACTAATGCTGGCATAACCTTTTATGCTATACAGAAATTGTATAGCTTTATTGTTGGTAAATATTATGAATATTTCAACAAACAGGGTGGAATCTTTTAGCGATGGCGTTATTTCCATTATCATTACCATAATGGTGTTTGATATAAAATTCAGCCATTTTATAAGCAAGGACAATATGACGCAACTGGTGGTTACGCACCAGCTCATAATACTTGCACCCAAACTCCTCGCCTATGTTTTCAGCTTTCTTATAGTAGGTATAATATGGCTGAACCATCATCATTTGTACCTGCTGCTGCAGCGTGTGGATGAAAAACTGTTATGGCTGAACCTGAACCTGCTGTTCTGGCTTAGCCTTATTCCCTTCCCAACTTCAATGCTGGGTGGTAATCCATTTTTACCTGAGTCTACGGCATTATACGGCATTGTGCTTTTCATGACCACTTTTTCCTTTTCCATATTGCGGCGTTATGCAATGAAGCATGATATGATGCATAAGGACGACCCGCTGATACGTGAGGAAATAATAAAAGTGAATAAAAAAGCGCGCGTGAAAAATATACTGGGCATGACTGCCTACCTGGTTTCCATACCTATGGCATATGTTTCGGTATATATATCCTTTGCGTGTTTTGCTGTGATGCCTATACTCTTTTTCATACCTGAGGGCATTAATGACAAAAAGCTGGCAGAGAAGATAATGGAGGAAAATGAAGCGGCTAATAACAACCTGATGCCATAGTTTTGCAGTTTATATTTTATGCAAATGCAGCAATTAAGCGCCGAAGAACTACGCCACCGGATGCAGACAGGACAGCTTTTTATCCTGATAGATGTACGTGAAGATTGGGAACGGGAAGACTACAATATTGGCGGCTTGCATATACCGCTGGGCGAGCTAATGGCACGTATAGATGAGCTGCCACGTGAAGGTGACGTAATTCTCTATTGTGAAAAAGGCATACGCAGCGTGCTGGCTATTCAACGCCTTGAAGGCATGGGCTTTCACAATCTCATTAATCTTTCCGGTGGTATGAAGGCCTGGAAGGCTACCTTATAACTTGTTTAATAATTCAAGATAACCCCCTGCTTCTGTTACCAATAAACGATGCGGCATACCAAGTGTGAGTGTGTAGTTTACATCCTGGTGGCCGGCAGGAAAGTTGAAGCATACAGGGTAATTATATTCTTTTACTTTATCCCATATTATTTCCTCCACCGTTTGTCCAAAAGGGCGTTCTGTATCTTCGAGCTGAGTGAAGCTGCCTACTAATAAGCCACTAAGGTTATCAAGCTTGCCTGCGCGTTTCAAGTTCAGCATGAGGCGATCTATATTATACAGGTGTTCGCCTATGTCTTCAATAAAAAGTATTTTTCCAAAAGTATCCACTTCTGAAACAGAACCGGTAAGGTGTGCAAGTATGGCAAGATTACCCCCTGTCAGTATATTTTTTGTCTCACCCTGTCTGTTGAATTGAGAAGCGGGTGTATGATAATGCAAAGCTTCGCCGGTAAGCGCGGCATAAAAGTTTTTGAGGTGGTCTGAGTTCTCTGTCTCGGGTGTAAAGGCACCACACATAGGGCTGTGCATGGTGGGCATTTGCAATGTGGCCTGCACGTGGCTGTGCAGCACCACTATATCACTGAAGCCACATATCCATTTGGGCTTCTTTTTAAATTTAGTAAAGTCCAGTTGATCGATTATGCGGCTCATACCATAGCCACCGCGGCCCATTAGTATGGCATCCACTTCCGGGTCATCAAGCATTACCTGCAGGTCCTGCCGGCGCAATTCATCCGTACCTGAGAAATAAAAATGTTCTGCACCAATGGTATTGCCCAGTTTTACCCTGAAGCCCCAGTCCTGCAATATATCTATTGCGCCTGCCACACGCTCGTTTGATACATAACCTGCAGGGCAAGTGATACCGATAACAGAACCGCGCTTAAGATATGGAGGGTGGTTGATGGTGAACACTATGATGCATTTTTGAATTTGCCTGCTAAGATAGGAAGCCTATGTAGATATCGTCGCCTTTTATATCAACTGGATAAGTAAATAATTTATATCCCTCGCCGCTAGTATTACGACCATTCTTAGGATCAAAGCGATACTTATGTTCCGGACAGACGATACGGCCCAAAGGATCAACCCAGCCTTCGCATAAATTGCCGCTTGCATGGGGGCATCTGGCTGAAAAAGCATATATGCTATCGCCTTGCTTCAGCAAGCCGATTTCTCTATCTGCTGCTTGTATTTCAGTCAGCTTATTTTCTTCCAAAGTGGAAACAGCGATATGTTCTGCCTTGACCCAGTTGTACATGCTTATCTTCTTGCTGCAAAAAATTCTTTCATCAGTTGTGCACACTCATCCGCCAGCACACCTTCTGTGAGGGTTGCTTTCTGATGGAAAGGCCAGTTGGTGCCTGTTGTTTTCTTAAAGCCGTTCTTTACATCGGGCGCACCATATACTATGCGATGTAGCTTGGACCAGTACATGGCGCCGCAACACATAAGGCAGGGCTCTACTGTTACATACAGCGTCGCTTCCGGTAAATATTTGCTGCCTATGGTATTGAAAGCAGAGGTGAGTGCTATCATCTCGGCATGAGCGGTAGCATCGTTTAGCTGCTCCACCTGGTTATAGCCACGGGCTATTATTTTATTATCCCAAACCACTACTGCACCCACTGGTACTTCGCCTGCATCATAGGCTGTATGTGCCTGTTTCAGCGCTTCGCGCATAAAATATTCGTCGTCAAGTACCATTATTCTTTGTTCTGTGTATCCATTAATATTGTTACCGGGCCATCATTTACCAGGGCCACTTTCATGTCTGCGCCGAACGTGCCGCTGTATGTAGGCTTATCCAGCAAAGCGGATGTTTGCTGTATAAAGTATTCATATAGCGGTATTGCTTGCTCCGGCCTGGCTGCACGGATGAATGAAGGACGATTACCTTTTTTATAAGAAGCATACAATGTAAACTGGCTTACCACCAGTATATCACCATCTGCCTCTTTAATGTCTTTATTCATCAACCCTGCCTCATCAGAGAATACGCGTAGCTGCACTATCTTTTTTGCCAACCAGTCAGCATCTTCCTGTGTATCTGCTGCTTCTATACCCAATAAGATAAGAAAACCATTGCCAATGGCCGATTTTAGGTCGCCATTAATCGTTACGCTGGCGGTTGATACCCTTTGTATGACTGCACGCATGGAATGAAAATATTGATATGCAAATGTGCTGATAATACAGGAAACGGACAATTGCATTTTTACTTTTTACATTTGCATATACATGTATTCGATTAATGAAACAATAGTGGCGCTTGCAACACCGCCGGGCGAAGGTGCAATAGGGGTGATACGCCTGAGTGGCAAGCAAGCCATTGCCATAGCTGACAGCATATTTAAAGGCAAGCACTTAGCAGCGCAGGCTACGCATACCATTCACTTTGGCAAAATAGCCAATGGCGAGCAGATAATAGATGAAGTGGTAGCAAGCCTATACAAAGCGCCCAGGAGCTATACAGGTGAAGATGTGGTGGAGATAAGCTGCCACGGGTCGAACTATGTATTGCAGCAGGTGATAGATCTGTGTGTAAAGCATGGTGCTCATTTAGCCAAACCGGGTGAATTCACCCAACGCGCTTTTCTTAATGGCAAGCTTGATCTGACACAGGCCGAAGCTGTGGCTGACCTGATAGCCAGCCAATCCGGCGCAGCACACCAGGCGGCTATGCACAACCTGAGAGGGGGCTTTAGTGATGAGCTGAAAGAGATGCGCGAGCAACTAATAAAATTCAGCGCGCTTATAGAACTGGAACTGGATTTTAGCCAGGAGGATGTAGAATTTGCAGACAGGACGCAACTATATAATTTGGTGAGCAGGATGACAAGCACCACACGCGGACTGGTAAACTCTTTTAGCCTGGGCAATGTGATACGCAATGGCGTAAGCGTGGCTATAGTGGGCAGGCCCAACGCCGGCAAGAGCACTTTGCTGAACACGTTGCTAAACGAAGAGCGCGCGATAGTAAGCGACATACCCGGCACTACACGTGATACCATTGAGGAAACACTAAATATAAATGGCGTGCTCTTTCGCCTGATAGATACGGCAGGTATAAGGGAGCATACAAGTGATGCCATAGAAAGCATAGGTATCGCCCGCAGCAAAAGTGCGATGAACAAGGCAGACATAGTTGTTTACCTGTTTGACGTGCAGCAGAGCTCGTTTGAAGAAATAAAAGAACAAGAGGAAGCATTTGAACATGCAGGCATTAAATACTTGCTGGTGGGTAATAAGGTAGATGCTGACGGTGGAAGCGGAGCCATTGAAAAGTTTACAGCATTACAGGGGCCTTCATTATTCATTTCTGCAAAGAGCAAAGAAAATATACATCAGCTCACCGATGCACTATACAATGTAGTAGCCGAAGGGCAGGTGCAACGCGAAGGAACAATTGTTACCAATGCACGCCACTACGCCGCACTGCAGGAAGTACTAAAGTCTCTGGAAGATATAAAGGGTGGTATGGACAATAACCTGCCTGGAGACCTTATAGCATTAGACATTCGCCGCTGCCTGTACTTCCTTGGTGAAATAACAGGTGAGGTAACAACAGAGGATAAGCTGGATTATATTTTTTCTAAGTTTTGTATTGGGAAGTAAGCTGTTTATTATGAAATATCTGATTTGCGCTTTGCTAATATGTCTTTCATTATCGGCTTGCAAAACCTCGAATCAGAGTAGTAGGAAAACCGACACAAAGGCCTGTAGAGTTGGCTATGTTTCATTCCAATTGCCCTTATCTTATGATTTTGTTTATGACGATTCAGAATATAAAAGTGAAGCACATATCTTAAAAGATGGCAATTTTATTATTTCGCTTCACGCGAGTGCTGGAACTGATTCAATACAAGACTTAAGAAAAGAATTTACAGACAGTTCTGCTAATTTTTTACAGGACACAATTTCACATTTTGTACGACAAGTTTCTTATTTTAAAACTGGTGATAGTTATTCTTTCGACGTATCGATTATAAATTTCTGTCGAATACACGACACCCATACATTTATAGATTCCCTCGGTCATTATGCATTATACCTAACCGTTAGGAGCTATGGATACGGCAGGGTGTCCTTATCAGATTGCCAGCAATTGTTTCCGGTTTTTAGTCACTGCATAATAGATACGGGAGCAATTGTCAGAGATAGTATTGCTTTCCAAAAACGTATGGACTCTGTGAACAGAGGATATATTAGATAACAGTACTGTAAGATCTTGACCATTGCTTTTCTTAGCCAATTGTCCAATTTTAGGAAGCTCCTGATTGTATGTTTTAGGGCTTCACATAGCACTATTGCTTTTGCACAATCTCCTCTATGAAATGCATCGTCGGCCAGGTATTTAGTATTCTGCTGAGAAATATGATGATTGCAGGAACAAAAAAACACTATAATAATTAGGCGGTATTTTAATAACCGCTTCATATAGTCAAGTTACTAACTCTATTAGTTTTCTCATAGTTTAGTATGTTTACCTGTTTTTGCAAAGAAAGGTAATCACTTAAATGTCTGCTAAAACTGCTGCCGTAAAAAAGATAGGGATATTCGGGCTTGCTGCCATTATATTCTTCACCATATCGGGTGGGCCTTATGGGCTTGAGCCGCTGTTATCTTATTGCGGCAGCAAAGCATCTTTTCTTTTGTTAGTGCTCATACCGCTGCTTTGGGACATTCCTATAATATGCACGGTTCTGGAGCTGAATAGTATGATGCCTGTGACAGGTGGCTATTACGAATGGGTAAAGCAGGCGCTTGGCCTTCGCTGGGCTTTCTATGAGGGTTGGTGGTCCTGGCTGTACACATTTATTGACCTGGCTATTTATCCGCAGCTTATCATTATGTATGCCAGCCTGTTCTTTCCGCAGATAGCAGCGCATAAGCTACCCGTATATCTATGCTTTATATGGGCAGGTGCTTTACTTAATATTCGCGGTATAAGGCCTGTCGGTAAAACATCTATATACCTGGGGATACTGGTTATCATTCCCTTTATACTGCTTTTTATTTTCGGTATCAGGTATGCGGCTGTTCATCAATCTGTAGTTATTATGCCTGAGCATGCATCCGGCTTTTTCGGGCTTGCCATTTTTACCGTTATATGGAATTTGATAGGCTGGGATAATATAACAACCTATGCAGGTGAGGTTGATAAGCCTGTAACTTCCTATTTGCGCGCAATCTGTGTGACGTTTACTTTTATTTTTCTGCTGTATTTTGGTGTTACCTATATCGCTCATAAGTCGGGTATATCGCCTGATATATTAAAAGACAGCGGCTACCCGGCACTTGCCCAATTAGTTGGCGGTAAGTGGTTGTCCGTATTTATTGCGGCGGGCGGCATGGTTAGTTCCATGGGACTTTTTCTTGCCATACTACTTTCCGTATCACGCATACCGGAGGTAATGGCAAATGACAGATTGCTACCCGCCATACTGCACCGTATGCACCCCAGGTATAATACCCCTTATGTTTCTATCATTATTTGTGCTGCTATAGTCAGCTTTATGGTAATGCTGACTTTTGGTGAATTATTAATCATAGATATTACCGTTTATTTCGTGGGCATATTGCTGGAGTTTGTAAGCCTTATTATGCTGCGTATAAAGGAGCCGTTAAGCAAGCGCCCTTTTCGCATACCTCTTGGCGTATCCGGCTTGTGTATTTTTTATTTATCTCCTCTTTGTATTTATCTATTTGCGCTGTACAATGTAGTCCTAACGGTACCCGGTATTTATAGATCACTTATCATTATTGCTATCATGCTGCTGAGTGGTGTGGTGATGTGGTGGTTTGTAGCAGCGCGCAGAAGAAAGGAGGTAATGCATGGCTAAGGCATTCCTTTTCCTCTTACTAGTGTTACCTTATCTTACTTTACTGTATAAGTCCGTCGCCATATGGATACGAAATATATGCTGGTTGGCTCATAGTGTTCAATATTGCACTAATGATTACTATAGAGATAGCCCGCCTGTTAATAGGTGCTATAAAACGCACTTTACGGAATAAAACGCCTTAGCATCTCATCTCAATTTTTATTATCTTAAGAACATAAATAGCTGCTATGCTAAAAGCTTCTATGTTTCTCGTCGGTCTTCTCTGCTATATGCAGTTGTCTGCACAAACAAAAACACTAAAGGTAAACGACCCCAATCTAAAAAAAACATACGAGCTATTTACCGTACTAAAATTTAATCCAGATGTGAAGGAGGGACCATATCAGCATATAATACAAGGCAAAATAGCTACAGAAGGCCGTTATCATGAGAACCGCCGCGGCGGACTGTGGACCTGGTATAATACAAAGGGGGAACCGGAATGCATCGTAAATTACAACACCGGCATTGTACACTACCGGGTAAAAAATGGCCTTATGCTGAATTGGTATGATGAAGAAATAGTGTATCGACAAAACAGAAGTATCATAAATCTATTGTCGGACGACGTAGCATATAATGTTATCAGTAAAAACCTGCACTACCCGGCCTATGCAAAGGAGCATGGCATACAGGGTGAAGTTATAATAGGGATCACTGTGAACAACAAAGGGAGTATTACCCAGTATCGCATAATCGGTTCCACAGACACGAGTATCAACACTGCAGCACTAAATATTATAAAACTCATTCCATTTGAGTTTCTGCCGGCTTATAAAAATGGACAGGCAATAACAGATGAGTTCCTCTTCCCGGTGCGATTTACGCTGCGATAACAAGGCTGTAGTACGAGCATATAAAACAGCTTACATTTGCAGATGGCTTACTTTAAGACGCTGCTGGATCTCTTGAAGATAGAGCGGGAAGAAGATAAAAAATCGTACAGGCAGCTAATAGAAACTTCATCGGTGGCAGAGCGCAGGGCATTAGGTTATACCTGGTATCCTATAGCTATACGGGATACAGAAATGACCCGCGGCGAGTATATAAGTGTGGAGGTAGAGCGTACGACACACCAGGATATTAATCCGCAATTACGCTTTGGTGTATCTGCCATGCTATTTTCCAATCATGATGCGCAGAACGACCATATAGAAGGCACGGTAACCTTTATAGGCGGTAACAGACTAAAGATAACCTTGCGTACTGATGAGCTGCCTGACTGGGCAGACAATGGGAAGTTGGGCATAGACCTGCTATTTGATGATAACAGCTATGATGAAATGCAGACTGCTCTGAAGCAGGCTGCGGAGATAGAAGAAAAAGGAAAAGAAAAGGAGGCGCGGCTTATTGATGTACTTATCGGTAAGAGAAAGCCTGAATTCAATACTGATATTCCATACTATAGCAATTCAAAACTTAATGACGCGCAAAATGCTGCTGTAAATAAGATACTTTCTGCTGATGACATTGCCATAGTGCATGGCCCACCTGGCACAGGAAAGACCACAACGTTGGTGCAGGCAATAAAAGCATTGATAAAACAGGGTGGCAAACAAATACTTGTAGTTGCACCCAGCAATACTGCTGTTGACCTGCTGAGTGAAAAGCTGGCCGGAGAAGGCTTGAACGTGCTGCGCGTAGGGAACCCTGCACGCGTATCTGAACAGTTGCTGTCCCTTACACTGGATAGCAAAATGACTGCACATGGCGGCATGAAGGAAATAAAGAAACTGAAAAAGCAGGCCGCCGAATTTAAGAACATGGCGCATAAATACAAGCGGCAATTCGGACGGGCGGAGCGCGAGCAGCGCAAGGCGCTGTTTGATGCGGCCCATAAGATAATGCGTGATGTGGAAAAGGAAGAGCAGTATATAACAGAAGATCTGATAGCAAAGGCACAGGTGATTACCGCTACGCTTGTTGGTTCCAATCATTATACAGTAAGGCACCTGAAGTATAATACACTGGTGATAGATGAAGCAGGGCAAGCATTAGAGCCTGCCTGCTGGATACCGATATTGAAAGCTAAAAAGCTAATACTTGCCGGAGACCATCTGCAACTGCCACCTACCATAAAGTCGAACGAAGCAGCGAAGGCAGGCCTTAGTGAAACGCTGTTGGAGAAATGTGTGGCATTGCATCCAGAAGCTGTAACAATGCTTGAGGAGCAATACCGCATGCATGAACATATAATGGGTTACCCTGCCGGTGTTTTTTATGAGCATAGATTGAAAGCACACAGTTCGGTAGCACAGCATACACTTTTCCCTACTGATGTGCCGTTTACATTTGTAGATACCGCCGGCTGTGCGTTTGATGAGAAACAAGAAGGAGCGAGTACTTACAACCCTGAAGAAGCTGCATTTCTTTTTAAGCATTTAAACTTATTAGTGGAAGAGCTGGATAAGCATTACCCATCTGATAACTTTCCTACTATCGGTGTTATATCACCCTACAGACAGCAGATACATGAGCTAAATGAATTGCTGGAACACAATTCTTTTCTTCTGCGACACGGCAATAAAATATCTGTAAATACAATAGACAGTTTCCAGGGGCAGGAGCGTGATATTATTTATATTAGCATGACGCGTAGCAATGCAGATGGTGCTATTGGCTTCCTCTCAGACGTACGTCGCATGAATGTAGCCATGACACGTGCGCGGAAAAAGCTGGTGATAATAGGCGATAGCGCTACATTATCACCGCTGACATTTTATGCAGACCTCATTAGCTATTCAGAAAAGATGAACGCCTACCAGAGCGCATGGGAGTATATGGATGCTTAACTCTTAGGCTACCACTGCATCGCGGTTATATTTCGCACGATATTGTATAGGCGAAAGACCTGTTATGCGCTTAAATGTAAGCCTAAACGCTTTGGGGTCTGAATAGCCCACCTTATACATCACCTCGTTTACATTCTCTTTTGAGGATTCCAGACTCTGTTTTGCTGCTTCTATCTTCACACGCTGTATGTACTCAGCAACGGTATTTGAGGTAGCTTTCTTAAAGCGACGTTCAAGATTTCTGCGACCAAGGCACAATAGCGATGCCAGGTGATCTACCATTATTTTATCCTGGTAGTTCTGCTCAATGAACTCCTGCGCTTTTCTTATTGGCTCATCTTCATGTTCCTTTTGCCCTTTGAACATGATGAACGGCGACTGAGAATAACGGTCTATTTCTATAGCAAAATATTTAGAGAAAAATACCGCCATATCACGGTTCACATACTTTTCCAGTATATGCAGCAGCAGGTTCCAGAAAGAATTTGCTCCGCCACTGGTATATATGCCATGTTCATCAGTAAGTATCATGTCCTCTACCAGCACAACATCCGGAAACATATGCCTGAAGTCATTGGCTGATCGCCAATGCGTAGTGCAATGTCTTTCATTAACCAGGCCGGTAGCGGCAAGTATAAATGCCCCAACACAGAGACTGGCTATTTCGGCGCCTGCTTTATATTGCTTACGAATCCAGGGCAGAAAATCTTTATTGTCGGCCAGCACCTGATCCCAGTCGCCGTTTACTGCAGGTATGATGATAAGGTCTGTTTCTTCAATTTCATCAATAGTAGCATCTGGCTGTACTGCGAAGGCCCCGTCATACTTTTGCGGCTGATGTGTCATGCCTACCAGCTGCACTTCAAACATGGGCTTTTTGCGCATGTCGCCTAAAACAAAATTGGCTGTTGTAAATAGCTTATGCGGCCCTTCTATGCAGCCTAGCGACGTTGCGCCTACCGGAACTAATATAGATATGTGTTTCATAGCTATACAAAGCTACGATATATGATTGTCGCAATCAACCCCTAAAGAAGTCGTTTTGACACCCATTATTTTTTTCATACCGGAGCTACGTTTGCATTAGAAAAACAAACGATTGTTATGAATACTTACACATTAGACAAAGATATTAACACAATATGCGTTACAGCTAAATCTTTTCCTGATGACATAACAGGCGCTTTCGACAGGCTGAGGGCATTGCTGCCTGATGCCAATAATAGAACGCTGTACGGTATTTCCCGCCCTGAAAATGGTAAAATAGTTTACAGGGCTGCAGCAGAAGGAACATCAGCTGAAGCGGAGCAGCTAAATGCCGAAAGCTTTACTATAAAAGCAGGTAAGTACATAACAGAAACAATACACGACTGGCAGGCACATATGGAACAAATAGCAAGCACTTTCCAGGCGCTGCTTGACCAGCCAAACATTGATCCTATTGGCGCCTGTGTAGAATGGTACAAGAATGATAAAGAACTGGTATGCATGGTACGTGTAACAACCTAATTACTTCGGCCCCATTTCAAAACATTTACACTAAAAAATAAAGAAACAATACATGGCACAGATTAACGCGTACATAAGATTTAATGGCAACTGCCGCGAAGCAATGACCTTTTATAAAGAATGCCTGGGCGGAGAACTAACAATGCAAACAATAGAAGGGTCACCTATAGAGCCTCACATGCCTGAACATGCAAGGAAGAACATTTTGCATTCTACGCTTGTAAAAGACAACCTGGTATTGCTTGGCTCTGATATGACGGGACCTGAAGGATTGCAGAGAGGAAACAACATATCCCTGTGCCTTGATTGCAATAGCGAAGAAGAAGTTGAAAGCTTTTATAACAAGCTATCTGCCGGTGGCCTTGCTACGCACCCATTAGAAGATGCCTTTTGGGGTGGCAAGTTCGGCGACCTTACTGATAAGTACGGCAACAGTTGGTTGCTTAATTACTCTAAACCCTGATGATGAATACAGCCCCAATAAAACCATCTCCTGAAAACTATTATTTAAACAATCAAATCTTAAAACCATGCAAACACTAACAATTAACACATCACTTATAAGAGACAAGATCATTTACTGGGTCTTCACTACCATTGTAGTACTGTTCGACGGCGTGGGCGCACTATGGTTCAACACACCAATAGCGGTGGAAGGCATACGCCACATGGGCTTTCCCGATTATTTCAGATACGAGCTGGGTATTGGAAAAATTATAGGTGGGGCTATCCTCATACTGCCCATGGTGCCTAAGCGCCTGAAGGAATGGGCTTATGTAGGCTTTGGCATAGCTTGTCTTTCTGCAGCAATAGGACATTTTGTATTAGATAATGCAGCACAGGGGATTTTCCCTTTAGTGCTATTAGCCCTCTTCGCTGTTTCTTATATCTACTATCATAAAATTACCGATAACAAGGCTTAAAATTATGCTGGTTGAAGTTTTTAAAACAAATGTAGAAACGGAAGAGGCCGCAGGACTTATCATCTCGGAACTGCGCTGTCATTTGCCTCATTCAAAAATAAACTTCGACCTTGAGGATTGTGATAAGGTACTGCGAATAGAAAGATGTACTATACACCCTATCCGTATAATTGAGCTGCTTAATACCAAAGGACATTATTGTGCTCTGCTTGATTAAAATATTTGGAACATTAATAAGGTTAACTATATTTGCAACCAAATGGTTTCTTAAAATCTTGCTGCTAATATAACAAGTAAATATTTTTATATAAATTGAATTAAACACTCAAACGACAACCAATGAAAAAAGTAAAAATTGCTTACTGGATAGTAACTATCTTATTTGCTGCATTTATGTTAATGTCCGGCATCCAGAATTTTATGTATACAAAGGCAAGCGCCGATCTGATGACCCTGCTACATTATAATGAGAATTTTACACGCTTTATAGGCTTTGCCAAAATACTGGGCGCTATAGGCATTCTTATTCCCGGTTTCCCAAGGATAAAGGAATGGGCTTACGCAGGTCTTGCTTTCGACCTGATCGGAGCTACCTATTCTATGATTGTTGTAGGCATACCTTTTGCTAACTGGATATTTATGCTCGTTTTCATTGTCGTGCTATTTGTTTCCTATGGTTTATATCATGCGAAACAAAAAGCTACCGGCGCGGCACACGTGTAAGAACAGATTTAATAACTAAATCACTATACCATGTTACAAGACGCAAATTCCTTTGGTAGTTTTTCGACCAACGACATAGTAGCCGCGAAAAACTTTTACAAGAACACCCTGGGCCTTGATGTAAGGGACAATCCTATGGGTATCATAGAGCTGCATTTAAAAAACGATGCACAGGTAATGATCTACCCGAAGCCTAATCATGAGGCAGCTACCTTTACTGTACTAAACTTTGCAGTAAGCGATGTTGAAAAAACGGTAGATGCGCTTACTAAAGCAGGTGTAAAATTTGAACAATACACGGGCAACATTCAGACGGATGCAAAGGGCATTGCACGTGGCAATGGCGGTCCTTCTATTGCCTGGTTTAAAGATCCTGCTGGGAATATACTGTCAGTACTGGAAGCGCAAAAATAAGCTGCCCATAGAATCTAAAAGTATTTTACCTATTGGTGGGTGAGGATAATTGATAACAAAATAGAAAACATCATCTGCAATCACGCAGATGATGTTTTCTATTTAATGATTCGTATAGTTATTTCTTTTTCTTGCTGAAGAAGTCCTTTAGTTCGCGGCTCATTTGCTCAGCTCTGCGTTTCAGGTCCTGCAGCTCTGTAGCCATATTTCCTGTCATAGTATGGAAATCCATTACTTCACCTCCCTGCATGTTTCGCATCTCTTCTGGAGTGCGGGCCACCGGTATCACTATCCATGCTATTATATATGCAATAAACCCGATACCGGCACCAAACAGCATGAGCGCAAAAATAAGGCGCACGATTGTGGGGTCTATATCAAAATAGCTGGCAATGCCACTGCATACACCGCCAAGTATTTTATCATTGGGGTTGCGGTACAACCTGCGTTTAGAATTATAATTGGGATCAGTATATGCCTGCTTTGTGGGTGGTGTATAAGGCCCGGGTACATAACCATCGCGCTTATCGCTGCTGGTAGATTCGTTCAGGTCACTTGCATGGCCCAGCGTTTCCATCACCTTCTGCACATCCTGCTGATCTATTGCAGTAGCATTCGCCTGTAGCCTTATCGCAAACAGTTCCGCTATACGGTATTCTATATCCTGTATTATTTCTTCCTGACCTTCTTCGCCCGCAAACTGGCGCTCCAGCGATTTCAGGTAATCCCGAAGTATTAAATAAGCGTCTTCTTCTATGGGAATCATTCTTCCCGCTATCGTTATTTGTATAATACGCTGCATAAGTTTCAGTATTTAATTATATAAGTGAAGTGGTTAAATGATTTACTGCGTTACTAAGCTCATCCCAGGTACTGCGCAATTGTGCATAAAATTTTAATCCGCTTTTTGTAAGTGCATAATACTTGCGTGGCGGCCCGGATAATGATTCTACCCAGCGATAGGTGAGCATGTCGGCATTTTTCAGCCGGGTAAGCAGTGGATAAAGGGTCCCTTCCAGCACTACCAGCTTGGCTTCTTTCAGTTGCTCCAGTATATCGCTGGGATAAGCCTCTTTGTGTTTGTGTATAATACCCAGTATACACAGCTCCAACAGGCCTTTCCGCATTTGCGATTCTGTATTGTCTATCGTCATCATCCTAACATTTACAATACGAAGATATGTATTATTTAGTATTATGCAATGCATAGTACCTGTTTTAACAAATTTTACATCAAATTCCCCCTTTTTGGGGTATCAGCTTTACTTTTGCGGCATGCATTTCCGGAAGATACAGTCAGGCGATATCACTTTTTTTGAATCAGTATTGTCAACCAACAATGTCTCTACGGACAAGGAACAGCTGGAACGCTGTGCATCAGACCAGACAGAAGATCTGAGCTACCTGCCGGAAGTAGTGCTGCAACCTGAAACAGTAGCAGATGTAAGCGCCGTTTTGCGATATTGTAATGAGCAATTGCTACCCGTTACGCCCCGCGGTGCCGGTACAGGACTTAGTGGCGGTGCACTGCCGGTGGCCGGTGGCGTAGTGATGGATATGCGACGATTTAACAACATATTACAACTTGACAAACGCAATCTGCAGGTAACGGTAGAACCAGGCGTAATTACCCAGGTGTTACAGGAATATGTAAAGACCGAAGGTTTGTTCTACCCGCCGGACCCTGCCAGCAAAGGTTCCTGCTTTATTGGGGGCAATATTTCCGAAAATTCCGGCGGTCCTAAAGCAGTAAAATATGGCGTGGTAAAAGACTATGTGCTGAACATGGAGATAGTGTTGCCAAACGGAGAAATAATATGGACAGGCGCCAATGTATTGAAAAATGCTACCGGTTATAATCTTACACAGCTCATAGTGGGCAGTGAAGGCACCTTGGCTGTAGTTACCAAAATAGTATTGCGGTTGATACCAGCTGTAAAGCACGACCTGCTATTGCTGGTTCCCTTTCGCTCTGCAGTGCAAGCTTGCGAAGCAGTTAACGCTATATTTCTTGCGGGCTATACGCCATCAGCACTTGAATTTATGGAACGCGATGCACTGGAGTGGTCCATTAAATATGCTGGGGGCAATACCGGCCTTATATTAAAAGACGATATACAAGCCCATTTGCTGATAGAAGTAGATGGCAATGAGCTGGAGCAGTTGTATAAAGACATCGAGGCAATATCAGATATAGTACAAGCATTTGACATAGACGAGATACTCTTTGCAGAAAGCTATGAGCAAAAGCAAATGCTGTGGAATCTGCGCCGGAAAGTGGGTGAGGCTGTAAAAAGCAATTCTATATATAAAGAGGAAGACACCGTCGTGCCACGTGCTGAATTGCCTGAGCTATTGCGGATTATAAAAGAAATAGGTGCCGAATACGGTTTCCATTCCGTGTGTTATGGTCATGCGGGCGACGGCAACTTGCATGTGAACATTGTAAAGGCAGATATGAGTGATGAAGACTGGCAAACGAAGCTGCCGCAGGGCATAAAAAAACTATTTGCACAAGTGGTGCGCATGGGCGGTACCATATCCGGCGAGCATGGTATAGGCCTGGTGCAAAAGCAGTACATGGATATTGCCTTCAATACTGTGCAATTACAACTGATGAAAGACATAAAAAAGGTGTTTGACCCGAATGGTATTCTGAATCCCGGGAAGATTTTTGTTTAAATAATATGTAACTTGTGTATAAGTTAAAATATTGTAAGGACGCGGGTTCTAAACTTTTAATGGGCTTATTTGTCTAAATTTGTGACACAAGTATTTTTTATTTTCTAAACTCGTTATAACGTATGAAATACGTATTAAGCGTAGTAATGCTTTGCATGGGCTTATCACTGGCATCTGCACAGGAAGTATATACCAGCACAGGTCGCAGCACCCACGCAAAAAAGCAACATCAGAAAGAAGGCTTTGATGCCAGTCGTCTAATTTTCGGCGGCGGCTTTATCCTGGGTGCCGGAGACATTACAAACCTGGGTGTATCTCCCATCATTGGTTATCGCATCACGGATAATTGGTCTGCAGGCATAGGCATCGCCTATCAATATTTGAAGATTAAAGGCTACTATGAATTGTATGATCCTAATACAAGTTCTTACAGCGACTATCCTCTCCAGTCAAACATATTTTATCCAAGTGTATGGACACGCTATATGCTTTTCCGCAATCTCAACTTTATAGGCGACATATTTGTTGATGCAGAGTTTGAGTATGACATGATGCGTTTCAAAGACTATACGTATGACGCCACCTATACCAATATCATTAGCGAGAATACAAACATCAATGTACCTTGCCTGCTCTTGGGCGTTGGTGTAAAAGAACCGCTTACTGACAGAGTATCCCTGGTGGTAATGGGCCTTTATGATGTGTTGCAACAGAATTATAGTCCGTATAGAGGTACTTTCGACCTGCGTTTTGGTGTAAATGTAGGATTCTAATAAATTATTAATTTTAAAGACTTTGCCCGGCATAGGGTAAAGTCTTTTTCTTTTTTTGACGATGATGGGGTCTGCTATACTTCTTTCCATAGTGCTGTTATATTTTGCGTTGCTGCTGGGCATCGCTTTTTACACATCGCGCCATTCCAATAACGATTCATTTTTCATAGGCAACAGAAACAGCAAGTGGTGGGTGGTAGCCTTCGGTATGATTGGCACTTCCCTTTCGGGCATGACTTTCATTTCTGTGCCAGGCACTGTGGGCAAGGCAGGCTTCGATTATTTCCAGGTAGTTATCGGTTACTGGCTGGGCTATTTTGCGGTTGCTTATATTTTATTACCGCTGTATTACAGGTTGCATCTTACCTCTATTTATACCTATCTTGAAAAGAGGCTTGGCGCTGTTTCTTATAAAACAGGCGCGCTGTTCTTTATACTCTCCCGCACACTGGGCGCTACACTTCGTTTATATCTTGTAATAAAAGTGCTGGAAAAATTTGTACTGCAGGACATAGGCATTTCGTTTGAAGCCAGTGCTATTGTAATACTTGCATTGATACTGCTGTACACTTATCGTGGTGGTGTGAAAACCATTGTATGGACGGATACTTTGCAGACCACCTTCATGCTGCTGGCATTGGTGGTATGCGTAGTATACATTATGCACACCATGCATTTTGATCTTGCCGATACATGGGCAGCAATGAAGGCTAAGGGCTATACCAAAATGGTGCAGACCAATCCGCTGAAAGCAAATTTCTTTTTAAAACAGATACTTGGGGGCGCATTCATAACCATTGCCATGACGGGGCTGGACCAGGAGATGATGCAGAAAAATATAAGCGTAAGCAACCTGAAGGACTCAAAAAAGAATATGATTACCTTCTGCTTCATTATGGTACTGGCCAATTTCATTTTCCTTTTGTTAGGCGGCCTATTGTATTTATATGCAAGCACAAAAGGCATTTCAACAGCAGGTGACGATCTTTTCCCCACCATTGCAATGAAGAGCGGCGTTCCATTTTTTATTACCCTTTGTTTCCTCATCGGACTTATATCGGCGCTCTTCCCCAGTGCAGACGGTGCGCTCACTGCGCTTACCTCTTCTTTCTGTATAGATATACTGGGTATGAAGCGCAAGAATGATCTTACCGAAAAACAAAAATCAAGAACACGCCTGGTGGTGCATAATACTTTCGCGGTAATATTTTTAATGTGCATATTTTTCTTCCGCGCCATAGATAACGGATCGCTTATACAAATATTACTGGCAGTAGCAGGCTACACCTATGGTCCTCTGCTGGCGCTATTCTCCTTCGGCATTTTCACAAAACGACAAGTGCGAAATGAGCTTGTTCCACTTGTATGTTTGTTGTCGCCTATACTCTGTTATATACTTAAACAGCATGATACCAAATGGCTAATGGGTTATTCAATAGGCTACGAATTGCTTATCATTAATGCTGCATTTACATTCTTATTATTAATTATCAGCTCAAAAAAGCGTGGCAAAGTTGTTGCCGCTACAGAACAGACATATGAACGACCTGACGAAAATAAAGTTGCGGGACTGGACGGAAACCAAAGCACACTCCAGCTGGCAGATATTTAAGATAATGGCTGAATTTGTGCATGGCTTTGAAACCCTTGCCAAGATAGGCCCCTGTATATCCATATTCGGCTCCGCGCGCACACAGCCCGGCCACAAGTACTATGAGCTGGCTGTTGAAATTTCAAAGAGGCTCGCTGAAGAAGGCTTTGGTATTATTACCGGTGGCGGTCCGGGCATAATGGAGGCTGCCAACAAAGGCGCAGGCATGGCTTCCGGCCGCTCGGTGGGATTGAATATATCACTGCCATTTGAGCAGGGCGCGAATTCTTTCATTGATAGAGACAAGTCGCTGAACTTTGAATATTTCTTTGTGCGCAAGGTAATGTTCACTAAATACTCCCAGGGCTTTGTAATGATGCCCGGCGGCTGGGGAACTATGGACGAATTCTTTGAAGTAGCAACCCTTATTCAAACACGCAAGTTCACCCAAACCCCTATGATATGCATAGGTTCGGAATACTGGAAAGGCCTGTTTGAATGGATGGACAAAATAATGCATGGTGGCGGCAATATAGGCCCTGGCGACCTGGAGATGATAAAGATATTTGACACTGCGGATGAGGTGGTAAACTACATTCGCGATTTCTATGCACACAATAAACTGCAGCCTAATTTTTAATAATGACACAGCTACTTATAGCCGCTGCGCTTGATAATTACGCCAATCAATACACCAGCCCGGAATCGCCAGCCCTTGCTGCGCTGAACCGGGAAACAAATATGAAGGTGCCCATGCCGCAAATGCTTTCCGGCCATGTGCAGGGGGCAATGCTGCAAATGCTGAGCCATATGATAAAGCCTAAAAAAGTGCTGGAAATAGGCACCTATACGGGCTATTCCGCCATATGTCTCGCGCAGGGGCTGCAACCTGAAGGGCATCTGGTAACAATAGACATAAATGAAGAGCTGGAAGACATGGCTTTTCGTTATATTTGCGATGCCGGGCTGCAGGGGAAAATACAGCAGCTCATAGGCAAAGCAGTAGATATTATTCCGGGATTAGATGAATCTTTCGACCTGGTTTTTATAGATGCTGATAAACAAAACTATAACCTCTATTACGACCTGGTTTTTGACAAGGTTCCCATTGGTGGATTTATTCTGGCAGATAATGTACTGTATGAAGGCGAAGTAGTATTGCCGCATGACGAGCAAAGTAAAAATGCCAAAGCCATGCATGCATACAATGAGAAAGTGAAGAATGACCCCCGTGTGGAACATGTGTTGCTACCCCTTCGCGATGGTATTATGATCGCCAGGAAAACAAGAAACTAATATTATTAAAAGTTTGTAACAGATTGCTTATGCAAAAGTGGTTGATTGCCTGCATTACAATAATGCTATGTGTTCCGTTCCGTATGAGCGCACAGGAAAGTACTTATGCCGCAAAAGTAAACCGGTATATACAACAGTATAGTAAGCTTGCGGTGGCAGAACAAAAAAGAAGCGGCGTACCGGCAGCCGTTACGCTCGGCCAGGGCATACTGGAAACCGAGGCTGGCTGCAGCGAGCTGGTAACAGGCGCCAACAATCACTTTGGCATAAAATGCAAAAGCGGCTGGACCGGTGAAACTTTTTCGCATACGGATGATGCACCGGATGAATGCTTCCGCAAATACAAATGTTGCGAAGACTCTTATAAAGACCATTCTGATTATTTAAAAGGCACACCCCGCTATGCTGCTTTGTTCCGCCTGTCAGTTACTGACTATGCAGGCTGGGCTTATGGCTTGAAAAGGTGTGGCTATGCTACTAATCCGCATTATGCACCGCAGCTAATAAAGATCATTGAAGATTTTCACCTGCAGGCATATACCTATGCGGCCATTGGCAATAGTGAAGAAATGCCAATAGCAAATGGATCAGACAATGAAAAATCTGACCCGTCCGTAACAACGCCGCCTGCTAATACTGCACTTGCTGCCGCTCCGGCCACAAATGCATCTGTTGCACCTGCAACAACCGTAACACCGCTTTTCTCAAAAAAAAAGCAAACTAACGAATCGGTAAATAGCTACCAGGGCGCACCGGCAAAGGGTCAGATACTGAAGGTAAATGGTCTGCGCGGGTTTTACGCAATAAAGGGCGAAATGCTGTTGCAGTACGCTTTGAAGTTTAATGTACGTTACGAGCACCTGCTTGAAATAAATGATCTGAAAGATGCGCCGCTGCCCGCCAGCATGTTCGTGTACCTGGAAAAGAAAAACACAAAAGGAGTACGGTCTGTACATGTTGTAAAGTCAGGAGAAAATCTGTTGATGATCTCGCAGGCAGAAGGTATTCAACTGCGCAGGCTGATGACGCTAAATAAGCTCACCATATTTGGTGAAGAGCCGGTACCGGGTACTAAACTGCATTTACAGGAACCTGCCGATAAAAAGCCGGAAGTTGCATTTGTAAATCCGCCTAAGGAACCTTTACCAACTCCACGACAGGCTGCTTATGTTCAAACATCTGATAAGGTCCCCGATGCAACAAATAACAAAGTTAAAACAAATCATATTGTTGTAAATAATGACGTGCCGTTAAATACTATGGCAGCGATACCGCCAGCTGCAGCCCCTGCTGTAACTACGGCAACACCAATAGCAGACAAACAGGAAGACTATGTAACAAAACCAGCTACAGAAGAACAAACTGTTGCAGCAACCGCAACAGATGCACCTCAACCTGCGGTTACAGAAACTGTTGAAAAATCACAGGAACCTGTAACGACCGCAGACAATAATCCAAACACCGATATAGCGGTAACTACCCCAACTGTAAGCGCTCCTATAGAAGCCACGGCTGCTACACCAAAGCCATCAGAGCTGGGCACTAAGCCATTGTTGCCTGACGATGCGCAGGCAGTCACAGCAACAGGAACAGTTGCACAGCAACAAGCAAAATCACTTCCTGCAAAGGAAGAGGCTCCTGCAGAGCCTGCTACTGCCGAACCAACTGTAGCTGCTGTTACCGAAGCACCGCAACCAGAACAGAAACAGGAAACAGTAAATACCCCTATTATAAGTGATGGGCCTGCTGTTGCAAATACCCCGGTAGCGCCTGAAGCAACTACTCCAGTTGCGCCCGTTTCTGTACTGGATGCTACCATAGCTTCGCAACCTGTAGTTAATACACCTGCTGTTAGCGATGCACCTGCTGTTGCAGAAACTTCCGCAGCTTCGCAACCAACTACAGAGCTTGCAAAGACACCACAACCGGTACATATTGATGCTGTAGATAATGCAACACCGAAGCCCGCTGATGCACCTATATCTACTACCAGTGCACCTGTTGTTAAAACACCTGCTGTTGCTGAGGTAAAGCAACCAACCACACCTGTAAATGAAGAACCCCAGGATGAGTTCTCCCGTTTAAAAGCCAGGTTGGACAAGGTGGTATATGCCAAAAATGACAACACAACAGCAACTACCGCAACGCCTGCGGCACCCGTTGTAGCTAAAGCCGCTCCGGTTGCAGAAGTACCAGCACCTAAAGAGAAGGCAATTGACGAAGTAGCCAAAGAAGCCCCGAGAGTAAGCGCCGCCGAGGCAGAGAAATATTACACTGTAAAAAAAGGCGACACTGCTTTTAACATAGCCAGGCGCAACAACATTACCATGCGCCAGTTACTCAACTGGAACAACCTTGATTTTGAAACTGTAAAGGTGGGCCAGCGTTTACGCGTAAAAGAGTAAAGCATGACAGAAGTACAGCTGCATGATAAACACTTTCGTCCTTATATAAACAGCAAACAGATTCAGCAACGCATTAGTGAGCTGGCAACGGAGATTAATCACGACTATGCTGAGCTTAATCCTTTGTTCATCGGTATACTTAATGGCTCCTTCATTTTTGCTGCAGATCTGTTTAGGGCTATAACTATTAAGGCTGAAATATCTTTTATAAAACTTGCTTCTTATCGCGGCACCAGCTCTACTGGTAGTGTCATAACAGCTATTGGTCTGGAAGACAATCTCCATGATCGTCACATCATCATACTGGAAGATATAGTTGATACAGGCAGAACATTGTTTTCATTTCTGCCGGTTATAGAGCAGCAAAGTCCTGCCTCTGTAAGAATTGCTGCCTTTCTTTCCAAACCTGATGCACGACAACACGAAGTGCCTCTTGCATACACAGGCTTTGAGATACCTGATAAGTTTGTGGTAGGCTATGGATTGGACTATGATAAGCTAGGCCGTAACCTGCCCGAATTATACATACTGGCCGACTAGTAGAAAATAGATTCCGGTAAACTTTCTTCTTTCAACAATCCGGCATTCTTTGCCTTGTCAAATAAGGTGTGAATAGCTTTATTACCCACAGGGCCCAGCTCTGTGCTGTACTCGTTCACATACAGGTCTATATGTTTCCGCATCACGTCCTCTTCCATCTCCTGCGCATTGCTCTTTATAAAGTCTGAAAGCTCAGGATAGTGATCCCATGAGTATTGTATACTTTCTTTTATTAGCCCATCTATGGTAGCGCAAAGCTCTTTGTCAAAGCTGCGGCGTACTACGATGCCACCTAGTGGTATCGCAGCATTTACATTATGCTCCCACCAGTCGCCAAGGTCTATTAGCTTCTTCAATCCTTTCTGCTGATAAGTAAACCTGCTCTCATGTATAATAAGCCCTGCATCAAAAGAACCTGTCAGCACAGCGTCCTCTATGTCGCTGAACAGTATTTGCGTTTTATCCTTTGCTTCAGGGAATGCCAATGAAAGCAGCAGATTAGCTGTAGTATTTACACCTGGTATTGCAATGCGGTAGTCAGCAATATTAGCCAGGTCCAGCTCTTCTTTTGCTATTAGCATGGGGCCTACACCCTGTCCCAATGCTGAGCCACTATGCAGCAATGCATAATGATTAACGGTATGCAAAAATGAATTGTAGCTTAGCTTCGTTATATCCAGTTTCCCCTTTTCTGCCCAGCGATTCAGTGTTTCCACATCTTCCATTATATATTCAAACGACAAGCCCTTTGTATCTATTTTGCCATTCACCATGGCGTCGAAAATAAAGGTATCGTTAGGGCATGGACTGAAACCAAGTGTCAATTTCATATACTGTTCTTGTGAGGATGCAAATTTACTTCGGAAGACTGTTAAACTGTCTCTAAAAAATCTATCAGCCATTTGTTTAAAGCTATAATGGCGTCTTTCATTTGCCATTTGCTTTTATCTCTTGGTTCTACATAGTTGCTTATGCTGCGTACCTGTGCAAAGGGCATTTTTTCCTGCAGGCATACATAGTGAAAGGCTGCACCTTCCATGCTTTCTACCTGGCAACCGTATTTCTCCCATCGGCTTTTTATGGTGAAATCGTTACCACTTACTGAGTTTATAGTAAGGGCGCTTACACGCGGCAGGTCTATTTTAGCATGTAATGGGTTATCGGGGGTAAGCAGTTTTTTCCCGGTAAAGGGGTATACGTTTTCCTGCTCCAAGCCCAGCTCAAATACATCTATAAAATTGTAATGATCTTCCGCTCCAATATCTCCAAACTGGTCAGTATCAATAAAATACAGACCGCCTAATGCCAATGACCGGTCAAAGGCGCCGCCTACGCCCACCTGCAGGGCTATGTCATAGTTGCTTTTTTGCAATGCCTTGGTAAGATTATACGTAGTTGCCATCATTCCCACCCCCGTTATACATATCTGCACACTGTTTTGCTGCTTGGTGAGGTACTGCATAGGGCCCAGTGGCAGGGCCTGCACCTGCAGGTATTGGGTAAATATGCCTATTTCAGCTTCTGTGGCGGCTACTAAAAGCAACTTCATGCTGCAATTAAACACATTTTTGTGAAACGGACAGGGAGGGTTAATTTTGCAGTTACAAATCTAAAAAATGGTTTATTTGACACGTGTGGAGCATTTTAATGCAGCCCACAGATTATTTAACGAAAATTGGTCTGAGGAAAAGAATATTGAAGTGTTTGGTAAGTGCGCCAATGCAAACTGGCATGGGCATAACTATGAGCTTCATGTTACCATAAAAGGCGAACCTAATCCTGAGACGGGCTTTATATATAATGCCAAAACACTGGGCGACCTGATAAAGGATGTGATAGTAGAACGCGTAGACCACCGCAATCTGAACCTGGATGTTGACTTTATGAAAGGCAAGTTTACCAGCGCAGAGAACTTTGCTATGAGCATATGGAACGAGCTGAAGCCACACATAGAGAAAAGCACTGCCCGCCTGCACTGTGTAAAGCTGCTGGAAACGCCACGCATATACGTTGAGTATTTTGGATAAATAGATAAAGGGCATATAGTCTTTTGATAATCTTATTGTAATACTGTACAATAAGAAATATTTTCGTTCAACATAATACAACACAGTGGCATACAATAAAAGAGAATCATTCGACCAGGATGTTACAGAAAAAATGATGGAGCACTACCGCTCCATTATTGAGCTGACAGGCGAAGACCCTGAACGCGAAGGTTTGATAAAGACACCTGAACGTATAGCCAAGGCCATGCAGTTTATAACACATGGTTACCAGACGGACGCTAAGGAGATTCTGAACCAGGCAAAGTTCCATGAGTCGTATAGCGAAATGGTGATCGTGAAGGATATTGAGCTGTACTCTCTTTGCGAACACCATATGCTGCCTTTCTTTGGCAAGGCCCACATTGCTTACATACCTAATGGCTATATCACAGGCCTCAGCAAGCTGGCCCGCGTGGTAGATTGCTTTGCCCGCAGGCTGCAGGTGCAGGAGCGTATGACCCACCAGATACTGGACGCCATACAGGAAACGCTTAATCCGCTGGGCGTGGCTGTGGTGATAGAAGCCAAGCACCTTTGCATGATGATGCGCGGCGTGCAAAAGCAAAATAGTGTAACCACTACATCGGCCTTCAGTGGTCAGTTCCAGGCGGCTGAGACGCGCTCTGAATTTATGAAGCTCATCACTGCAGATTTGTATTAGGCAAGCCTGCGAAAACAAATAATTTTTATCTTTGCAACCCCACTTTATACAGTTCGGGAAGTAGCGCAGCCCGGTAGCGCACTTGGATGGGGTTCAAGGGGTCGCAAGTTCGAATCTTGTCTTCCCGACTAAGTTTAAACCCACTTTAAGAGTGGGTTTTTTCATTTCAACTCGTGTCGCGGTTGCCTGATGATATGCTATGTTGCCGGCGCATTTTCTATTGGATATGTTTTTCATTGATAGGGGATTGGTGAGGTTTATTCTGTTGCCGAGGTTATGGCCTGCCCGTGGATGATGAGGCTGATGCCCCATTTCTCATAAAAAATGTTTTGGGGTATAGAGTTTTGTGATTGATGGGCTGGAAAGCTTTAGTGACTTGTCGCTTGCGTGAAAATGTGCAAGCGTGCCTATGCCCCAATCGTGCCCCATTTGTACCCCAAAAGGTAACATGATGTTACATTTACTTCTCATCGTCTTTTTCATATGCTAAGGCTTTTAGTTTACAGGTGATGGCCTAATTGCAATATCGCATTATTAACATGCGGTTTCCAAAAAATCATATCCACATTCTTAAAGGAAAAATGAAAAAATAAAAATGAAAAAGACCGAGAGCTAATGTCTGAGGAATTGGAAATGAAAGGATAGTCGCAGCCCCGCAGAATGAGCCCTGCGCGTGGGTTGTTGGTGAAGAACACCAACAACGGAGGGAAAGAGCTTGTTTGTTTAGCGCGAGTCAGTGGGTCTCATATAGGAAAATTTCCCCTTGGTGGAAGGAACTTAAATCTTCTGTGCGAGGATCAACACGCACCAAACAGGAGTTAGTTTTTAACTGTCAAGTCAATGAAATAATGAAGCAAAAAAATTGAATCGCTACCAATCCTCGCATTTGTAGAACTAAACTTATCTTTTGCTGAAGCGTCTGCAACTAATTTCTCAGGCTGACTTGTCCAGTCAATGCCATCGGTTATGTCTGACGATTTTTGATTTATCCATTCATTAATCTTGCTATGCCAATAAACTGATGTTTTCGACTGGATATAACCAAACATGCCTGCTTTCTTTAAATGCTTTGCATGATCGTTCCTTTTAAACCTTTCGATACCACCCCGCCGGCCAAAAACATATTCGCTGTTATTTGAACTGTCTGATAAACGCTTGGCCTCAAACTCAAAAATTGTAGCACCAGGCACAGAAGGATTCAAGATAAAGATGCCGATATCAGTTTCTTTGGTTGAGTCGTCTTGCGCAGGGTTTTTCTGGAAGGAAAATTTGTAAGGTATATAGCCAGCGCTTTCGTCAATCAGCCATCCGTTCAAATAATTGACTAGCAGACTGGTGATAAAGTTCTCTCTGTCTGACTTGGTTGATTTAAAGTAGTAATCGGGAAATCCATCTATCGTGCTATCGACGAAACTGAGCAATGTGTCTATGGCATGATGATTGGGCACTGATAATTCAACATCCCCCATAGTGCTATGTCGATATGATATATTCCTAAGCATCAAAAACCGGCATTGAGATAGTCTGAAAAAGTTTCATCAGCGTCACGCAGTGCGATTGACTGCAGCCAATACCGCAACTGCTTTGGCTTTGATAAAACGATTGAATCCTTACTATAAAATTTAAGTACCCTTTGAATCTGAATTGCGTCTTTTTTCTTTTTAGCCGATAGAATCAGGGATTCAAGGTATTCTTCGAGATTCTCATTTTTGTCCAAACTGCCACTTAAAACTTTTGAAGAAAATTCAAAGTGCAAAGCATAATAATTACCAGCGTCAAGAATTTTATAAAGCTGGAATTTTTTCCCATCGGTTTTATAAACGCTATTAAGAGTCTTTTCAAAAACCTTCGCATAGCTCTTTAGTTCAGTCTCGGTTACGGCCTGATTCAGTTTGTCTTTATCATTACTTAATTGATAATTAAGCGCGTCGGAAATAATTATTTCTTCTGCATGCGAAAGTTTTATCTCCGATATTTTCTCCGGATATGGCAGATCTAAAATGTCTTCACCGTAAATTGAAGTAGCCTTATTTATACCAACTCTGCTACTTGAAGTAAGAATATGAAAACGTAGAATATTGTCGAACATTTCTATGTACTCAGCTAAAGCGCGCAATTCTTCAATTTCCTCTTTCGGAGCATGTATAGAATAGATGTCGCTTTTAAACACTAAACTATTTTCAACCAATTCTGCAATAAGCTTTTTTGTCCCTAAGACCTTTCTAATGAGAAGATGAGGGCCGTGGAAAATACTCGCACTCGTTTTGCGCTGAAATTTTTCGGTCTTGCATTTCGCTATCTGAGACCAATCTATACCATCTTCTGCAAACGCCTCGGTAGGTAAAAAATTCTTCCCTGTAATGTATTGAGCAACAACACCATTTTTATTTTCAATAAACCCTTCTCCGGATACCCAGCCATCTCGCCTTTTATCTTTCAAAAAATTTCTTAAAGTCCTCACGTTAGACAACCGTTCCATTACAGAACTAGCTCTGCCACCGCCAATCGAATTGGCTTTCCAAATATTTTGACTGTAAATGGCAGCGTCCTTACTAACATAATGAAAATCGTAATGATCAAGTTCTAAATAAAGCTTTTTAATATTCGCAGGAGAACGTTTTGCAATGACATGTACCGCTGCTTCAGTATTAGGTAATGAGTTTTGAAAGAAAACAGCAGCAGTAGCCACGTTTGCTTTTCCCCAAAGCACATCTCCAAGTTTAGTGAAATCTATTATCTGGAGTAAATTGTATTTTGAAAAAATAGCCTTCTTAAAGGCTTCATCTTTTTGATACATGATCGGCCCAGAAGGTTGAATCAAACATAATAAACAACCTTCTTTTAGCAACTTAAAACCTTCAGCCAAAAACATCAAAGCAATATTGTGGTCAGGTATTTTTAGTTCAGACTGATAGTTATATTTTTCCTTTAAAAGAGTTTTATATTTACCATTACTAAACCCATCTGGCGGATTAAATGGCGGGTTGCCTATAACAAGCGAAAAGTCTCTGGATGGGTTTGAAACTAAAAAATTAAAAAAGTCTTTCTCGATAACATTGCTCTCATTCAGGTTCTGGAACCGAAGTTTTGTCCAGATTGTCTTGGGGTCCAACTCATCTAGCAAAGCCAAGGCAAGGCTAAAGATAGCCAGCCGCACAGCATCGCCCTGTATATCAATCCCGTAGATGGAATTTATCAAGAGAGATTGTAGAGTGGCTTGGTCAGGACGTTCTAAATTACCTGTCGTGCGCCAACGCTCATAACGCCACCACTGGATGATACGCTTGTAGGCCTTGACGAGGAAGATGCCAGAGCCACAGCTAATGTCAATTATTTTGAAGTTTTTTTGTGGCTTTTTTAATGGCATGCACTCATCAATCAGGGTACTTGCAATCATGTCCGGAGTATAGACGGTATCTTTCTTGCCTTTGCCAAGCAATTCTTCATAAACTGAACTTATTAGTTCAACAGGCAAATGAGAAAAAGAATATAGTCGCCAAAGGACGAATTGCCCATCTTTATTATTGCCGTCGAGATAATCCGCAAGCTTCTTCACTTTTGCTTTCTGGATGGCATTTCTCTCCTGCTTCTCATCGTCCTTATCCCACTCAAATATCTTTCCGTTGAAATTCTGTGCGAGCTTGTCAAGCAAAGCTAATAGTTGGCCGTTCCGAATGACTTCACAAAAGTTATTGCTGTTGAAATGGTTTTTAAAGAAAGTCTTTGCAAAATATCCGCTCGTGTTTTCTTCATCCCTTTCTTCCAGATACTTGATGAGCAGGCATTGTACCAAAAGTTTCAGCGCGACATGTGAATTCAAATCGGAAGCTGACTGAAAATCGTCATATACCTTTTTAAGCCCTTCAATCAGGTCTTTATATGCGGACGTTGCAAACTGGAATTTATTTCGGTTCTTTTCTTCTTCCCAAAAGATGCCGCTGTCAAAATCCTTTGCAGAGAACTGTTTGAAAATCTGACCGGCAAGCGCGATTGTCTCTATGGGTGTTGAAACCGGCACTTCGTTCTTTAACTTAACTTTCTCGCGTGCATCGAAAATCCTGACTTGGCTTCTCTCTACGAAAATAAACATTGGGATGTAGCAGCCGCTCCAAACCTTGATATGTATGTCTGCCTCCTTGCCGCTCAGAACGCCGGAGGTATTGTCGTAGATATAAACTTGCGGAACCGCTTCTCTGCCATCATCGAAATAACGGAAATAGACAGCATCCGCCTGGAATTCTTTAGCTGTTTCCAAAGCGAACATTTCCTGTGGCGACAATTTGGTATTTTCGGGATCTCCAATAAATACAACCCCGCTCTCATCACCTTTCTTAAAGGTAAAGTCCAATGAAGCAATGTTGTCTTTAAATATGGTTTGTGCCATTTACTTGTTTATATCCCGCTTTAATCACAGGGTAAAAATATATTTTATGCCTCAAGAAGTCGCCTCTTTATTGCTCCTTTCGCTATCATTACTTTATTTTCCTAGAAATAGTCCTTATCTCAGCTTTTATACCTTTTATCTCTTCATAAACAGTCTGAATACTGCAATCCTCAACCGCAGGTACGCTTTCGCTGATATAACACCTATATTTCCATATTTCTATAATATCTTCAGCAGGCAGTCTATAAGGCGCATAAATCGCATTAAGTGAGTGCAAAGTTACACTCCTATCACTGACGATATTATTTTCAATTTGCTTAAATACAATTCCCTCTGTCGTTGTGACAATAATAAATAGTTCTCCATTTTTTATTTCCTTCCAATCGTCCAAATACTCGCCTACAACCAATGCCCCGTCCGGTATAGGCAGCATTGAGTCGCCTTGAATGGCAAACATGCGGTGTTTTTTCCCTTTGGGAAGGTTAGGCAATGCGACTGTTGGCAAACTTGAAATAAATTCCGGATCAGCATATCCCGACAAATAGCCCGCCTTAGCCTTTACAGGCACAAATTCGGTCAGTTCCCTATTATCATTTGTAACGGTTGTAACAACTACCCTCAAGTCTGCCCCGGATAATTTGCCATCTTCCAGTGCATTCAACTTTTGAGTAGGCATCTTAGCGAGGTCAAGTTTGAGAAGGGCATCGATAGATATCGAGAAGTATTGCGAAAGGCTCTCTAAATCCTTCAATGCTGGGTTTTTTGTATGGTTGATTTCATATGCGGCAACCTTTGCACGCGTCATGTCAAGCCTGGAAGATAATTGCTCCTGGCTTATCCCCTTCCTTTCTCGCAAGAATTTTATGTTGGTCGCAAAATGCAAAGAAAATGTTACTTTAAGTAACCAAAATAAGTTACTCTCCGTAGCAAATATATCGTTAATATTTTAATTACCAAAATATAGCTATTTATAGAAATAGATATTTCTTCACGATAGAATAAAATTTATACTTTAGGATGAATATCAGAGATTATGGAAAATGATAGCTCATCCATAAGAAGCGTATACACTAACGTATTTGAGTCGTCGCTGATCAGTGAGCTAGAGGAGAAGTCGATGCTGTTTAGCGCCAGTGCAGGGCAGGAGCTGATGAAGATGGGGCAACCTATAAAGGTGGTGCCTATAGTGCTATCGGGCATACTGAGGGTAAGCCGCATAAATGACGAAGGGCAGGAATTGTTGTTGTACTATGTAAGGAAGGGTGAGGGCTGTGCCATGACTTTTTCCTGCGGCATGATGTCGAAGCCAAGCCAGGTGGAAGGCAGCGTGGAAGAAGATCTTACGATGATCTGCATACCGGTGAACGTGATGGAAGAGTTGATGCAGAAATATCCGTCGTGGAAGAAATTTGTAATGGCTACAATTGTCAATGAATTCATTGATGTGATAAAAAGTGTGGATGAGGTGACCTTCAAAAAAATGGACGACCGCCTTGTGAACTACCTGAAAGAAAAATCGCGCATTACTGAGTCTTCTCTTATTAATCTTTCGCACCAACAAATTGCCGACGATATGGGGACCAATCGCGTGGTCATTTCCCGCCTGCTGAAAAAACTTGAAAATAATAAGCGCGTGCTGCTGTACCGCAACCAGATAAAGCTGCTAAAGGATATGTAACATTTGTTACAGAGTAAAGTAACAATGTTACCGTTTTAGTCTTCCCTTCTGTCTCATCTTTGTATTGTAAACAGACACGGGAATGCCGAAAACCGCTGAGAGTAGGCAGAACGACTAAAACGAACCGATATGCCAAAGTATGTAATTGAAAGAGAAATTCCCGGTGCGGGAAAGCTGAGCGCTGAACAGTTGAAAGAAATTTCGCAGGCTTCATGCGGTGTGCTGAGCAAAATGGGACCGCAGATACAGTGGGTGCACAGCTATGTAACTGCAGACAAAATATACTGTATATACAATGCGCCCAATGAGGAAATGGTTCGCGAACACGCGGCAATGGGCGGCTTTCCTGCCAATGCGGTGAATGCGGTGTCCCGCATTATTGATCCGGTAACTGCGGAATAAGCAATAGACATCAACTTATTAATCATTCAAAAACACATTTACGCTATGCAAAACAAAAGTGTAATGGACATGGTAAAACATGCCAAAGCAGGGATTGAAAACCTGACACCAGACCAGGTGAGTGAAGAGCTTGCAAATAACGATGCCACCTTAATAGACATACGGGAAAGCGAAGAATTTGCACAAAACGGGCGAATACCGGGTGCTATACATGCACCAAGAGGCATGGTAGAATTTTATGCAGATGAGACAACACCCTATCACCGGCCCGAATTCGATAAAAGCAAAAGGCTGATATTTCATTGCGCAGGGGGTGGACGCTCTGCACTAACCGTAGCAGCACTGAAAGAAATGGGATATGAAAACATTGCCCACCTGGACGGCGGCATAAAAGCGTGGAAGGAAGCGGGGAAGCCTGTGATTTCGTAATACAATTATATAAACAAAGCCCTGCAGATTATTTAATCTGCAGGCTTTGTCTTTTACAGCTTTCCTCCATTTATTACTTCATTGAATGCAGTGCTACCTTATTCCCTTCGCTATCTATAAAATGTGCCATGAATCCATTCGATCCGATGGAGGTTTTAGGCAATACAATTTTACCTCCAGCTGGCTCTACTCTTGAAAGAGTTTCACTCAAATCCTCGCCACCATTTAGATAGATCAATGGGCCCTTATCAGATGGTTCAAAACCAGGGCTTTCAACTATACCCCCTGTAATACCCCCATCTTGCATGTCACCAGGCAGTATACCATATTTCATTTCAGGGTGTGGCATAACCTGGATTTCAGTGTCAAATAATTTTCCATAGAATTCTTTCGCGCGTTCAAAATTTGTCACGGGAATTTCAAACCAGTTGATTGAATTTCTCATAGTTGTTGTTTTTATTTGTTTGAAGATTTCTTCTTTTTTGCTGCTTTCGATTTCTTATTAAATGCAACACACAAATTAATCCAGTAGTCAAAATCCTTTTTTGCCTTCAGTCCATCAGCATTTACATAAACATAGCCCTTCATTGGCCTACCCGTAAAATCCATTTCCCGGCAACCTTTGCGCTGAAGCGCCTCTTCGTACACATCGGGATCAATACGACACATCATCTCATTTTTCACCACACCCACACACATTTTGCCATTAAGCATAAAGCAGGTGCCGCCAAACATGTACTTCTCCTCCACGTTAGGATGATGGGCAATGGCCTCCCTTATTCTGTCATTTAATTGTTCATCAAATGCCATATCATTTGTTGTTTTTTTCAACAATATTTTTCAAACCACTCATGAATAGCTTAATTCCCTTATCAGATTGCTTCCTGATCATCAGCCAATCCATAATCTTTCCTAATGTGCCAAACTTAACATCATATTTCATTACCTGCCGCACCGTAGTATTATTGCCACTTGAAGAGAAACTATAGCTATGCTGCAGTCCATTAATAGGAAAAGTACAATTTGTAAGTTGAATTGTGAGCGCTTCATTAGGTTGCCATATTGTTACCTTTTCCTCAAACCAATTTTTGCCATCCCTCATATACACCTTTCTCTTAGCGCCTATCCCTGATGTTTCAGCCGAAACAAGCTCAGATTTAAGCACCGTAGGGTCATATTGCTCTAATAGCGCCAAATCTGATAAAATAGCCCATATCTTCTCTACAGGAGCTTTTATTACAATCTCATTTTTCAGTGTAGTCATATATTTTGTTCTTAAGCATTAAAATCACTTGCAATCCGCAAGTGTAAATATATACAAAACCACTTGTATAATGCAAGTGATTTTGTATTTTTGTTTCGTGAAGGCAAAAAAAATAGTACACCGCTCCGATTGCCCAATAAGTACGGCGCTTGATATTTTGGGAGATAAGTGGTCATTACTGGTAATTCGGGATATGATGTTCAAGGGCAAGAATACCTACGGAGATTTTCTTGATAGCGAAGAAAAAATAGCTACCAATATACTTGCAGACCGATTATCATTGCTTGAAAGTGCTGGTATCATTTCTAAACATAAGCACCCTGAAAGCAAGGCCAAGGTATTGTACAAGCTCACTGACAAGGGGGTAGACCTGCTCCCATTACTCGTAGAAATAATAGAATGGAGCGAAAAGCATCATAAAGTGCATCCGACGGCAAAAAAGTTTGCAGCACAGCTCAGAAAAGATAAGCAAGGGCTTATCTCGATGCTATATAAAGAGCTAAAAGGTAATTGATAATCTTTATTTTGATTATTATTGATGATAAAACAGCCCACTTTGTTCATGTACCCTTCTAATTCCAAACACCATTCATTTCTGTAAGCACCATTGGTGCACCATCGGTTACTACAATTGTATGTTCGTGCTGTGCCATGAAACCACCTCTGTTGCCTACCATTGTCCAGCCGTCTTTTAGCGTTTCAGCATAGCTTGATGTGGTGGAGATAAATGTCTCGATGGCAACAACAGAATTCTTTCTGAATCTGGTGGAGTTCAGCCTGTCTTTATAGTTTGCTATTTCGTGCGGCTCTTCGTGCAGGCTTCTGCCTACACCATGGCCTGTTAAGTTCTTAATCACTTTGTAGCCGCGCTTCTTAGCTTCTGTTTCTATCAGCAGGCCTATATCGGAAATGCGCACACCACCTTTTATGTTATAGATAGCCTTATGCAGAATCTCTTTTGATGCGTTTACCAGTTTTTGATGCTTGTGGATGTCTTCGCCCAATACAAAGGAGTTGCCATTGTCTGACCAATAGCCATCAAGCTCGGCAGATACGTCTATGTTTACCAGGTCACCTTCTTTCAGCATCCTGCTGTCGGACGGAATACCATGACAAAATTCATTGTTGACACTTATACAGGTCCAGCCAGGGAATTTGTATGTGAGGTATGGTGCCGATTTTGCGCCGAAGTCAGCAAGCACTTTCGCCCCGTATTCGTCCAGTTGCTTTGTGGTCATGCCGGGTTTCGCGTAGTCCTTCATTTCTTTTAAGGTAAGCGCAACTGCCTCGCTTGCCTTTTTCATCCCTTCCAGTTCCGCTTCGTTTGTTATTGACATATAGTATCTATTCGTTTACTTGCCTTTATCAAAGATACGTTAATACCCACGTGCGGAATTTGATTTCGCAATAGAAGATATAAATATGAGTATATTACACTTCAATTACAGGCCCCTGAATGACTAAGACTTTTCTTCAGCACGAGCTAAAATCTTTTTGGCGTGCACGAAATACCGGCAAAAATGTAGCCGTAAAAATAATAATGGGCGTATTGATACTATACCTGTTATTATGCGCTCTTGGTGTCGGCTTTTTCCTTGATAAGATACTCGCGCACGTATTTTCCGGGCAGGATGTGGTAATAGCATTTTGCGGCATTATCCTTATTTACTACATATTTGATCTTATCCTTAGAATGCAGTTGCAAGAGTTGCCAACCTTAAAAGTGCAGCCCTATTTACAGTTGCCAATAAAGCGCAACTCGCTGGCGCGATACCTGGCTGCTACCTCCCTCATTTCTGCATTTAACCTTGTTCCCTTTATATTATTTGTACCATTCATCATAAAGGTAATTGCGGTTCATTTTAACGGCGCAGTTGCCTGTTCATTTATCATTTCAATTTTCGGGATAACCATTTTCAACAACTATCTTGCCTTATACATTAAGCGCAAGGCCAACCTAAATGGATGGATCTTCCTGATAGCCACCGGTATACTAGTATTAATATGCCTTGGCGATTTCCTGTGGCATATCTATTCCATACGGAGCATCTCGTACGTATTCTTCGGACATCTTATTCATTACCCTGTTTTGGCATTGCTGCCTATACTGATAGCAATGGGTATGTTCTACATTAATTTCTTTTATCTTAAGGCTAACCTTTACCTGGAAGAGCTTAGCTCTAAAAAGACGTTGTATAAAAGCAGCACCGAATATCCATTCTTAAACAAGTTTGGTATAGCCGGTGACCTTGTTGCTAATGAGATCAAATTAATATTGAGAAATAAGCGGCCTAATTCAGCAATAAAGATGAGCCTGCTATTTTTACTCTATGGGCTGATCTTTTACAAAAAGCCGGGCATGATGCATAGCGACTACCCCGCAATTTTTGTGGGTATGTTCATGACCGGTATCTTTATTATTAACTATGGTCAATTTATGTTTAGCTGGCAGGCTTCGCATTTTGATGGTTTACTGGCAAATAAATTGAACGTCGCCGAATTTATTAAGGGCAAGTACCTTTTATTTACGCTAGTATCTACCCTGGCCTTTATTCTCACTATACCCTACGCGTATTTTGGCTGGCGCATTTTGCTTATTCATTTTGTAATGTACCTGTGGAACCTGGGTGTGAATACAACGATCATCTTGTATTTCGCCAACCGGAATTCAAAAAGGATAGACCTTTCAAAAGGGGCGGCATTCAACTGGGAGGGTGTGGGTGCTA
>Ga0207671_10000434_pt1 | contig 57541 bp, 60 predicted proteins | sample KBSC24metaG_FD_184352 | JGI IMG/M metagenome (GOLD analysis project Ga0207671, IMG submission 184352) | Corn rhizosphere microbial communities from Kellogg Biological Station, Michigan, USA - KBS C2-4 metaG (SPAdes) (version 2) | ecosystem: Host-associated > Plants > Roots > Rhizosphere > Soil... | reverse complement strand
GCCTCGCGGCCTTCATCGCCTACCGGGCGAGCAAGCGCTCACCTGGCGCGGCAGTGCCCGCGGGCGCCTCGGGCCTCAGCGCGCCGGATTCGTTCTCAACGGGCACCACCAACACGCCGGGCTCGCCCTCTCCGACCACGACGGTTCCGGGCAGCTCGTCAAGCAACCCGGGGGACTGCTCATGAAATTCGCCCTATCCCTGCTCGTCATCGGCGGCGTGCTGTGGTGGCTGGCGCGGCGCCGCGCGACGGTAACCCCGGGCACGAACGCCGCGACGGGCACCGCGCCCGACGCGAACGGCGAAGCGCTGGGCCTCAACCCCGGCGCGGCCCCCGGTGCCGTGCCGACCGCCTACAACCCCGCGGACGATCACGCCAACGATCCCGTGGTGAAGATCGCGCAGGCCGCGGGACTCAACACCGCGGACATTCCCACCGTGGCGGAAGCGGTGGCGCGCTCGGATGCCGCCGCCGCCGCCGCCAACATCCTCATGGCGCGCGGCGCCTCCGGTCCCCCCGTCGTTCCACCGGACGACTTCGTACCGCCCTACCAGATCACCGCCGATCTCCCGCAGTGGGCCAAGAACAATTACGCCGTCCTGAACCAGCAGGCGCGCGACGCCTACGAGAGCGCGCGCCTCGCCGCCATGGCTTCGGCGGCGGCGTCCACCGATACGGTGCTGTGGAACGCCACGCAACAGGCGGCCACGGCCGCGAACCCCTACGCCGCTTCGACCGGCTACAACGGGAACGCCGCCGAAGTCGCCGGCCAGATCGCTTGCGGCGCGAAGGCGAGCGGGGCGCTCATGGGGCGCGTGCTCGACAGCTCGTTCTGTCAGGGCGGCCCGCACTACGGCGCTGACCCGCAGCTCTCCACCGGGGTGTTCCCATGAAGACCTGGCAGGTTTTCGCCGTCGTGGCGGCCATCGTCGGCGCCGGCTGGCTGCTGTTCCGGCGGCGCAGCTCGACGCCGATCGTCCCCGGCGGCTCGACGTTGCCCGGCTCGGCTTACGACACGTCTTCGACGGGTGGCCCGCCGACGTCGGTGAACTACACCCCGGCGGACTTCGCGCGCGCGCAGACCGAGGCGCCGAACGACCCGGTCACGCAACAGGCCCTCGCGAACTTCTATCACCTCGTTTCGATCGCACAGGTGGCGCCGTCCACCGGGCCGGCAACCGAATCGCTGCGCGGGCGGGCGCACTTCTAATGAAGCCCTGGCAGTGGTTCACCCTGGTCGGTGCTGCGGTCGTTGGGCTGTGGTTCGTCTTGCGGCGCGGGGCCGCGTCGAACGCAGTTCCCACCGTTCCGGGTACCAGCACGCCGCCCACCTCGACGGTCGCCCCGCCGACGTCCGTGGTGGTTCCGTCCGTGACTCAGACGATCGGCAGCGCACAGGCGAACAAAGACGCCGTCCTCTCGTCGCCCTGGCTGGCCAAATTCTTGGGGCAGCCGGTCAGCACACAGCCCGTGTTGCGGGTGACGTCGACCATCCCTGGCGTCGCGGTTCACGAAGACGCAAGCGCATGGGCCGCGCTCGTGCCGCCTTCCAGCAGCACGCCCGCGAGCGCTCCGGATCCTGCCCCCGTCCCCGCGGTGGCGCCCACCACGTCCACGCCGACGCTGATCAACCTCGGCGGCGGTCATCACCTGTTCTGAGGCACCCACCATGAACACGCGAACGCTCGCCATCATCCTCGCTGTCGGCGCCGCCGCCTACGTGCTCACGCGCAAGGCGGGCAGCGGCAACAGCATCCTCGGATCTCTCTTCGGCGGCTCGTCCGGCGGCGGGGTGTTCATCCCCACGAACGGCACGCTGGCCGGCACCACCGATTGGTTCGGGTCTCCCAACAACTCGACGTCCACCTACGGCCCCGCTGAATACAGCGACCCGTGGGAGCTGGGCTCCATCTTCGGCACGTACTGAAAGGCCGCCAATGCGCTCTGTCGTTGCGAAGCTCATCGTTGCGCTTACCGCGTCCGTCGTCTTCGGCGCCGGCGTCGTCGCGCTCAACACCGCGAGCCGCAAGCCCGGGAAGCCGGTGCCCGTCCAGTCGAGCCACAAGCCCGGCGGCGTGTTCTCGAAATGCGGCGGCAGCCACAAGCCCGGGAACTACGGCTGTGGAACCGGTGGCACGGCGAGCGGCGGCGCGGGCGGCACCTCGGCGAGCGGCGGCGCGGGCGGCGGCGGACACGCTGGCGGCGGTGCGGGCGGGACGGCGAGCGGCGGCGCGGGCGGGACGGCGAGTGGCGGCGCCGGTGGCACCTCGTCGAGCGGCGGCGCGGGCGGCGGAAGTGGAGGCGCGACCGTCGCGGCCTGCGCCATCAGCGGCACCGGCGGAAGCGGGACCACCTACTACGTATGCGACTGCCAGACCGGCGCCGATGCCGACTGCGCCGCCGGCAACACGGCCGCGTCCGACTCGAACGCCGGCACGTCGCCGTCTGCGCCGTGGAAGACGTGGGAGCACGCGCGATCGCTGTTCCAGTTCCTGAACGCTGGCGACCGGATCAAGGCTTGCGAGGGTGGTTCGTTCGCGAACACCGTCGATGACGGCTGGTACAACGGTAACGCGACGGCGCTCAGCCCCGTCGCTGTCATGTCGTACACCCCGCCTTGGGCAAGCGGGAACGAGGGGCGGCCGAAGATCAACACCAGCGGACAGGACGCGATCTCGTTCACCCACGGGGGGCCGACGTCGCACGGCTACCGGTTCCAGCATCTCGAACTGATCGGCGATGGCGCCCACACCGCCTTTTTCATCTACGGCGGCACGAACACGACCGCGGACGTGATGCTCTGCGATCTGTACGTCCACGACTTCTCGATCGGGTTCAACAATGCCGGCTCGAATGTGGACGGGGCGACCGACGACAACATCACCCTTGCGGATTCGGTCGTCTCGAATAACTCAGGACAAGGCTACATCGGCTGCGGAAACTCGACGCTGATACAGCGGACCACGTTCCGGAACAACGGCTCGGGCGCGGCGCAGCTCAACCACAATATCTACCTCGGCTGTGAGTCGGCCGCGGGGGATGGGTCGGTCACGGACGTAACCGTCGAAGACTGCGATCTCTACCAGTCGACGATGGTCAGCGGGACGTGCCAGGGGACGTCGCTCGTCGCGCACGGCAAGCACACCCGTCTCACCATCCGTCGGAACACGATCCACGAAGACATCGGCGCGGCGTCCGACACGTGCTGGGGGATTGGAGTCGTTCCCGGCTACACCCACGCCGAGTTTTTCAAGAACGTACTCATTCAGGGGAACGCGATCACGAACGTGGGCAACATCTCGATCGCCGTCGGCGCCTGCCAGAACTGCACTATCGAAAACAACGTGGTCAACCAGTTCCAGGGCTTCAACGACGCGGCGATTTCGGACGGCCAGGACGAAGGCGCAGAGGATATCGGCGCCACCGGCCTGCTGGCGCGGAACAACTCCATCAACATCGACGGCGGGATCGGGATTCGGATGGTGGGAGAGGGGACGGGGAACAGCTCGATCAACAACGCCGTGAGGAGCGGCGGCTCTTTCACCGGGAACGGCTGCTTTAGCTACCCTGCCGCGTCCGGCTACGGCTCCATCGACTACAACATTGGGAACGGCTGCACCTCGTGGGAGGCGTCGCGCACCGACGCGATTGCGGCATGGCGGACGGCCTGCGGCTGCGACGCGAACAGCGCGAACACGAACCCCGGGTTTGCCTCGACTACTAGCCCTTACAACCTGGCCGCCGCCTCGGGCAGCTCTGCAATCGTGAACGCGGGGTCGCCCTCCGGGTACGCCCCCACCGACTACACGGGCGCGTCGCGCCCCATCGGCGCCGCCGCAGACGTCGGCGCCTACGAACGTTGAACCACCACGAAAGGAACGCCATGAACCTGAACGATCGCCCCCGCTTCTCTTCCGTCCTCGCGCGCGCTGGCGCCGAAATCGCCAAGCTGTCCCCGTCCCAGCAGGACGAGATCCGCGCGAAGTTCCGCGCCGAGGTTGCCGCGAAGGACGGCAAGGCGCCGATCGACCCGACCGCCTTTCTCGGGGCCGGGGTCATCGGGACCGAGGTGGCGAAGGCGTGGCGAGAGGAATACACGCCCGCCAACGAGGGCGGCGCCATCGGCCGCGGGGTGCAGTGGGCCAAGGATCACGGCCCCCAGGCGTTCGTGAACTTCATCCCCGCCCTGGACGGGACGCTCAGCAACTGATGGACGAGCGCAGCGCACGGGCCGCGATCGTCTTTGCGAACGTCGCATTTCTGGCGTTCGCGGCCGCGCTGCTGTGGCTGCTTTACCGCCGGCTCGTGGCCCCTGCGCCCGAGCCCGCCCGCGTGTTCCGGCTGGTGCCGTTGCCGTCCGAAGAGGACGACGCGCCCGAGGCGCCGGCCGAACCCGCCCCCGACCGACCCAAGAAGAAAGGACACTGAACCATGGGATTTCTCGCCGCACTCGTTTCGTTCGCGGCCGCCCAGGCCGAGGCACACCCCGATATCCTGCGCACGCTGGTCGCCGGCATCACTGCCGCCGTGGACCAGCACGAGCAACACTCGCAGCCCGGATCGTCGTCGGCGCTGACCGAGCTGCGCGCCGGCATCGCCGCCGCCGCGTCGAGCGCCGTGACGTCGCTCGTGGCCCGGCAGACGCCGGCCGCGGTCGCGAAGGCGCCGCCGCCCGCCCCGCTGGTGGTGCTTACCGAAAACCCCACTTCCGCCACCGGCGCCGGTTTGCCGTGACCTGGCACCACGTCGCGATCATCGTTGCGGCGTTGGTGGCGTTGCTCGTGTGCGGTCTGCATCCGACGTGTTCCGCCACGTCCGCGACGATCGGCACCCTGGCGACGGTCATCGTCGGCGGCGTGTTTGGCCACGCGGGGCGGAAAGAAAAAGAAGAGCTGACCGGCCCCGGTACAGCGAGGAAGGAAACCAGCCCATGATCCGCCTGGCCGTTGCACTCGGAATCGCGTTCGTGTTCTTCGCGGGCTGCGCCGCCGTCGAGCCGGTCTTACAGGACGTCGGCGTGCGCGGGGCCGAGCTGACCGACGCACCCGGCCTCGCCGCCGCGGTGGCCGACGTCTGGACCGGCTACAGCCGGACGGACACCCCGCCCCGCGTGCTGCTGGTGACTGGCCCCGACCTCACCTGCACCGATCCCAGCTCGAGGAATCCCGGCTTCGCCGTGCTGCTGGCCAGCGGCCCGGCGTGTCGAGAGGGATACACCCTGTTGCCGTTCGCTGTGTCGGTGGCGTACCACGGCCAGCCCTGGTCACAATCGGCACTCGCCCACGAGCTGGAACACGTGGCCCTCATCCGCAACGGCCAGGGGACGCCGCTCGGGGACCCTGGCCACGCAACCGCCGGCTTCCAGCTCGGCGGGGCGGTGGACCAGGCGAACGCCCGGCTTTCGGTCGAGGGGCTGTGATGGAACCGACGTACACGACAACCGCCCTCGCCGGCGCCGTGGTCGCCACGGGCGCGGGCGTGTGGTGGACGGTCCATGGCCGCCAAGCCGTGCTCGCGGCGTTGGTGGCCGCCTACGTCTTCCTGCCGGCGCATCGCTCGGCCGTGCTGAAAGCTGGCGGGCTGTTCGTGGCGTGGCTCGCGTTCAGGACGGCCCGCGACAAGGGTTGGTTTTGAAGAGCTGGCACTTCCTCGCCGCTGCGGTCCTGTTCATCGCGCTGGACTGGTACGTCCGGCGCGAGCTGGACCGGGCGTTCGGACCGTGAGCTAGCCTGCGTTATCCATTCTTGGCTGCCGTGGCCTTCTCTAAGATCGCGGTCGCGTCTGGATCGTTAGGCTTCGCCATTAGCGCGTGATTGCATGCCGCGATTGCCTGGTCCAACAGCTGCTGGGCATTCGGATGGCCCTTGAGCGCTCGTTCAAGAAGCGCCTTCGCCTGGGGCAAATAGACTTCGTACATAGCCGAGGCCGTCAGCGGCTCCAGGGCTGTCAGAATCACTTGAATGATTCCGCGAATCGCAGCCGCGGCTTGGACCCCGCCGATCCTTACGAACTGATCGATCTCGGCCAACAGCTTTTCCTCTTCGGTTTTTGGCGTGCCTGCATGGACACCGCCCGCGACGTTCGCGCAGTACATGATCACCTGATGGATCGTGATATCCGTGTCCAACGCCCGGATGCACACGAACGCGAAGAAGGGGTCGCGCTTTAACTCCTCAGTCTTCCAAGTCGGGGGAGCTTCCGGGTTCCGCCAGGCGAGAATAGGCTTCATGTTTCCAGGCTGAATCGGAATCTTGGTCACGGTGAACAGCAGCTTGTGGCCGAATTGCCGGTTGACCTTGTCGACCAGCGAGTTGCCCCCGTCGAAGAACCATTGCCGGATGATTCCAGCGGCGCGGACAAGCGAATACCAGTCGCCCTTCTGCGTTAATCCGACCACTTCCTTTGCGCTCTCAAGATATAGCTGCGCGTCATTCATTGTGGGGAGACCCTATCATGGTCGCGCTGTCCAAAATCGTCCCTTTCTGGACAACTACGGCGACCGCAGCGAAGGCCGCGAGTTTCCCGGCCCCCTGGTCGCCGCCGCAGCCACCCTTTTTGGACACTCCCTGGCGAGCGTCCCCGGTTTCCAGTCCCCCAGGCCCAGGCGTTTCAGTTCCGCGGCCACAGGGCGCCAGGCGAGCCCCCTGGCGCGCAGCTCTGCCGCCTTGTCGAGCGCCCGCTCTGGGATGACCACCCGCCGCCGGCCCAGCGTCTTTCCCTGCGCCACGGCGCGGGCCAGGCCCGCCCGCGTGCGCTGCTGTAGCCGCTCGCGCTCGTGCTCGGCCACCCACGAGAAGATCCCGAGCAACAGCTTGCGGTGGGCCATGTCGCCCGTGTTGTCGAGCCAGCTTTCCCGGTAGGAGACCACCCCCACCCCGAAGCGCTCGATCAGCGCCGTGACGTCGCGCAGGTTGGCGAACATCGAGCGGCCGAAGCGATCCAGGCTCCACACGTAAAGGGTCCTGAACCGCCCGAGGCGCGCGTCTTCCATCATGCGATCGAAGGCGGGCCGTTCCTTCGCCGCGCTCATCGTCTCGCGGTAGATGGTTGCTGACTCCCACGGGTACGGCCCCTTTTCCCGCGCCTCCACGAGCTGGCGGACGGCTGGCTCTTGGTTCTCGGTCGTTTGCTTGTCGGTGGAGACGCGCAGATAGACGGCGGCGCTCATCGGCACCACCAGCGGCGTAGCTCGCCCGTTCCGATCAACACCGTTTCGCCTGCCAGCCTCGCCGGCTGTCCCGACCCCGGCCGACCCCAGCCATTCCAACCCGGCGGGACCTCTTCAATCGGTACACTGCGCCGCTCGCAGTCGCCGCAGCAGCTGTGAGGGTACGATGACGCCGGGTGCTGACAGATCCCCGTGCCCTTGCAGGTCGGGCACTTCTTGAACCTCATCCAGCGCCAGAGTGGGCGGCCATACAGGATCAGGAATCCCGCGACGGGCGCTCCGAACACGACAGCGGCGACGAGGCACCGCCAGAGCTTCAGCAACATCACGACACCCCCGGAATCTCGGCCGTCCGCTGGTCTGGCTTGGGCGCGCGCGGGTCGGCCGCGCCGCACTTGCCGCACTTCCGGTCCTCGCCGTACTTGTGGCGCTTGCCGTCCGTGCAGGCGTTCGCGGGCTTCGCCGCTTTCGGCCGCGCCGAGCGGACGGGGGGCTCGTCATCGTCGGCGGCCTCGGCCATCGGCGGGGCGACGTAGCGCCGGCACACATCCAGCAGCATCGCCCCGGCCGCCAGTGTCTTAGCGGTGCCCAACGGGTCGGCCGTGCCGGCGAGGACATTGTGGGCGCGTATTTTCATCTCGGCCGCCAGCTCTGCCGCGTGCTGGCCGAAGAGCGCTGACGATTCCTGTTCAGGTTCGTGGGTCGTTTTCATGGGTCCTCCGATTCCAGTCGTTCGATGGCGGCGCCGAGAGACAACCCCTCGGCGCACAGTTGCAGCAGGCGGGCGGCGCGTTCGTCGCGCGCCGCCTTGTCGGCCGCCAGGCGCAGCTTTGCGACGGCGGCCGTGGTTCGCTGGTCGTCAGTGGGGCCGGCGTCGGTAGGGGCGGCCGGTGCGGATGACGTCGGCGAGATGGCGGACACAGATGCCGGTGAGTCCGAACGCGGGGCCGCCGCACCAGGCACACCGCGGCGACCGCTCGCGAACAGCGTCCCCTGGACCAGCTGGGGATCGACCCTTGCGGGTGCAGAGCGCGCGAACCTGTCGACGCACCCTGAACAGCGCTTCAAGCCATCGGCTACGCGCTCGTTGGACAGCGGCTGGCGGCAGCCCGGCGTGGCGCAGAACCTTTGCGGCGGCCGCTCCTTCGACAGCGGCATGGTTACGGCTCATGGTCACAGTCCGGAAGGTGGAGAACGATGGTGATGGCGCGACAGTCGACGTTCGCTTTCGCGCGGCCGATGGCGTCTTTGACCACCGACAGCGCGACGTCCAGATCGGCGCGCGTGACCAGGGACAGCGTTTGCCGATTCGGCGAGCCCGAGCCGGCGCGCGAGCCCTGTTCGATGGTGAGGCGGAAGCCGGCGGTCATCGCTGCCCCCGGCGCGCCTGGCGCGTGCGTTCGGTGAGGATGCCGTCTTGCCGGGCCGCCGCGATCATCTCGTTAAGGTCGGGCAGCCGGAAGGGAACGGCCATCGTCCACGCTGGCGCGTTCGCCTCGGGTGTCCAGGCCGAGACGTCAACGCCTTCGCGCTCACCGTACACGAACGTGTCACCCATGAAGCCATCGACGACGGCCGCGCCGTCGCCGGGGATGACCCCGGCCATGACGAGCGCATCCAGGATCAGCTTCGTGCCCCCGGCGCGAACGTTGTCGGGGTCCCGGTGCTGCGTACGCTCGAACCAGATGAACGAGAACGCAGGCCGAAGGGGCGCACACTGGCGCGTGGCGGCCACCACCGGCCGCAGCCGCGCAAGGTACAGCTTCCGCAGCTCGTCGTATCCCATCGGTGGCGCCTTGGCTGGCGCCGCGAACTTCCCCCGCCAGGCCGACCGTTCCTTGTCGCCGCGCCCGGTCCTCATCGGCGGCCCTCGGCGAAGCGCAGCAGCGCGTCGCGTTCGGCCTTCAGGTCGCCGGGCTTGACGTCGCCCGCCGCCAGCAGCTCGCGCACCAGGCCCAGCACCTCGGGCTCGGTCAGCACCAGCAGCAGCCGCGACCCGCTGCGCCCGGTGACGTAGACGTTCACGAGCTGGCGGCGCGTAGCGTGTTCGCGATTCGCGCGGACCATCCCCCCCGCTGCGAACTCGATCATGGCGTCACCTCGCAGAAGTCGCACACGTTCTGCGGGGTGCCGTTGACGAGCGGCCAGACCTTGCGCTCGTAGCGCCCGCCGGCTGCGGTGCAGTCCGACGCGGGCGAGCCCCAGATCACGACGTCAGTGCAGAGAGGCGCAGGCGTGCCCAGCTCGTGACAGGTGACGTTGTCGCCGCAGCCCCCGAGGAACAGCACCACCAGCAGCCCCGCCACCACGGGCAGCACCGCGAGCGAGGTTGTAATGGCGTCCACCCACCACGGCCGCGCCGGCAGGACGTAGACCGGGCGGCGCATCAGACCGCCCCCTGTGCGTCGAACGCCAACGCGGCGATGCGCTGTTCCTGGGCGATGATCTTCGCCCGCATGAGGGCGTCGGGCCAGCCCTCGAACCCGGGCAGCGTTTCGAAGAACTGGTCCCACTCCAGGTCAAAGCGAGCCATGACGGCGCGGGCCAGCTTTTCGTTCCGGGCGCGCTTGCAGCGCGGGCAGTCGGAGCGGCCGAAGTAGGCGCCGCCGCACGCGTGGCACTCGGCCACCACATCGGACTCCCAGACCGTGCGCTTGCCGAAGTGCCCGCAGTCGGGGCAGGGGTCTCCCAGCTCGGCCTTGAACGCGGTCCCGCAGTGGGCGCAGGCCCAGCCCCAGGCCCGGACGTAAACGGCCATGTCAGGAACGCCGGGCGCGCCCTCTACCTGCTGGGCATGCGCCCCGCCCCCCTCCTGCTGCTGGCTGCCCTCGCCGCCGGCTGCGGTGACGACGTCGCCCCCTGCGCCGATGCTCAAGCCCCGGCTGCCCTCGCCACCTGCCACCCGGACCACGACGCCACCATTACCCCGTGCGGCACCAGCCGTGACGGCTTCCTCCTGTACGCCTGCCGTGGGTTCGTGATTGACGAGGGGTGCCTGGTGGCCGTCGTGGCGGACGGCTCTCCCGCCGTTGCCCTCTGCGCCCTCAGCTGCGACTAGCGCCAGCTGGCGCGGGTCGGCCGCGGGGCGCTCGCCCAACAGGGCCCGCAGCGCGAGCGATTCTTCGCAGCCGCAGATCTCGACACCGGCCAGCGCCAAGGCGCGCCCCCGTTCGCAGGTGCAACGGCCGCCAGGGTTCCAGGCGCCGCAGGAGTCCGCATGTCGCGGCACGCGAGGCGCGACACCTGTGCCGGAATCTGTGGCGCCAGCGCCACGCTTGCACGGTCCGCCGCAGGCGCAGTCTTCGCAGAAACACAGGTCGCGGCCGCGCAGGGCGGCCGGCAGATCGCGCCCCGCGTTTGGGAGCGAGTCGGGAGTAGCGGGGGGCGCGAGCGCGCCCGCGGGAGCTATGTCCGCCGCGGGCGCGGGGTTAGGGGGAGTGCGGTCGAGAAGACTTGAACTTCCACACCCTTGCGGGTACCAGAACCTGAATCTGGCGCGTCTACCAGTTCCGCCACGACCGCTTGTTTCGAGGCCGGCGTAAGATAGAGGGGGTGGGCGGCCAGGTCAAGGCGGTGTGACGATTTCTCCAGCCGGGCGCGTTTAGGGGCTGTTCTTCGGGGCGGTCCGTGGCGCTGACGGCGGTGGCCGGGCGGGAACCGGGAGGCGGATGGGGTGTCCCTGCGATCGTGCGCGTTTTGCTGTTCGGGACGCTGTCGGCGATCTTGCTGGGGTTGCTGGTCGCCGCGGGGGTGCTGGTCAGGGAGCGCAGAGGCCACCCGGCCGGGATGTCGCCTGAGGTCGTTGACGACGACGGCCCCCCTTCCAGCGACGCCGCGACCACGGTTCGCTGGCGGCAACCGCTGCCCACGGTGACTGTTTCGGCGTGCGCTCCGCGGGCGGGGTGGGCTTGCTGGCGCGGGCGGTTGCGTCTCAGTGCCGAGGTGATCCGCGGGTGGCGAGCGCGGCGGGACCAAGACGGAGTCCAGGGCTCCACCACGGAGGCGGTGTACGGCGTTGAACTCGCCGGTCCCAAGACGGAGGCCCGGTCGGGACTGGGGACGGACATGGGCGGCGCGGGCCATGCCTTGGACGACAGCGACGAGGAGATGGCGACGGACGGTGACGACGAGGCAAACGACGTCCCCTTGCCGCCGGACGCCGACTATCGCGCCTTCTTCGTGGTGCGCCTCGTCCGCAGGGAGGACGGCGAGTACACGGCCGCCAGTGACGAGGTCGCGGCCGCAGGCGAGGCCTCCGTCGCCTTGCACGACGACGGCAGCTTCGAGATTCACGCGCCGCCGGGGCGGTATGGGATCGAGGTGGTCAGCAGCGATGGTTACCTCGCGGGCGGGCGCGACGACGTGCTCGCCGTGGCGGGCGACGTCGAGGACGCCCTGGACCTGGCGCTCGTGCCGACGGTCGCGCTGGCGGGACGGGTGCTCGACCAGGACGGCGTGCTGCTCGCGGCGACGGTGACGGTGGCGCGCGTCGGGGCTCACGACACGACCGGCCTGATCGGCGACGGGGCGTTCCGCTTCGATGACCTCAGACCGGGCCCTTACCAGGTGACCGCCGAGGCCGGAGACAGCCGGACGACCGCCACCTTCCTGGCGCCGATGGACGACATCGTTCTCCACCTTCCCCGAACGGGTGCGGGGCTGGTGATCCTTCCCCGAGGGCCCGACGGTCGCTGCCCGCGTGCGGGCGTGGTCGCCGCGCCGCATGGACGGGACGCGTCCCCTGCGGTGAACGCGCCCGCCCGGACCCGCGCCCAGCGCTGGCGCCGCACGTACAGCGCCGATTGCCAGGCCGTCATTGAATCAGCCGCACCGGGCAGCGAGTGGGACCTGCTGGTCACGGCTCTGGAACCGAAGCCGATCGAGGCGCGGGTGCAGTTCGGCTTCGGAGCGCCCGCGGCGCCGGTCTGTTTGCGACCGGGTTGCGCGACCGACACGGCGGCGCTGCAACTGGTGGCAATCGATCCCGAGGGACTTCCCATCGAAAACAGCGCCACCGTGACCGCCAGCGGGCCCGGTGGTCCGGCGGTCGGCTCGACCATCGCTCGGCTTGCGACCGGACTGCCAGCCAATCAGGGGATCACGCTGGAAGTGCGCGCGGGAGGGATGGCGTTGCAGCGACAGCTCTGGCTGCTGCCGGGAGTGAACCGCCTGGTGGTGCCGTTTCCCGCGCCACCGGCCGACCTGTCGGACGACGACGTTGGGCAGGTGCAGTAAGGGCGGGCCGTGAACCTGCTGACGGCGACGTCGGGCAGCAGTAGGGGCGAACCGCACCGCCAGCAACGAAGCCCGCCACGTCGTGCGGATCACTTATCCGCACCACCACCAGATCGTGGGGGCGACGCCGCGCAGTTCGCAGGCCTCGCGCGAGGAGGCGGGCGCGGGCGGTCAGCCCGGTTGTTCGGTCCGCCCGTCGACGTGACGCGCGAAGCGCCCTTGCTCGCGCGGATGCACGGGCTCGTCGCTGGGCCAGGGCCAGCCGCCGAAGCGGGTGCGCTGGTAGTCGGCGAAGGCCTGGCGGATCTCCGCCTCGGTGTTCATGACGAACGGGCCGTACTGCGCCACCGGCTCGCCGATGGGGCGGCCCTGCAGCAGCAGCAGCTCGCTCTCGTCGGGGCCGGACTCCAGCGAGATCTCGGCGTCGCCGCGCAGCTCTAGCCCGTGCGACGGCGCTATGTCGCGCCCGCCCGCGCGCAGCTTGCTGCCCTGGAAGAAGTACAGCATCCGGTTCGTGCCGGCCTTCGCCGCCGGCAACGTCCACGTCGCGCCGGCCGCCATCTTGATGGTCCAGATGGCCACGTCGGCCTCGGCGCGCGCGGCCCAAGAGTTCGGGGGTGGGGGCGGGGGCGGCGTCTTCACCGGCGCGTAGTGGCCGGCCACCACGGTCACCTCGGTGGCGCGCCCCGCCTCGTCGTGCGTGACGGCGTGCGGGATCTGATGACTCCACAGCATCGAGAAGTACGGGTCCACCATCTTGTCGGCGGCCGGCAGGTTCAGCCAGATCTGGAACAGCTCCAGCGGGTTGGGCTGGGCGCGGTTCAGCAGCGGGAACATCTCGGCGTGCAGGATGCCCTTCCCCGCCGTCAGCCACTGCACGTCACCGCCGCCGTAGCGCGCGCCCGCGCCCAGCGAGTCCGAATGATCCAGCAGGCCGCGCCGCACCACGGTCACCGTCTCGAAGCCGCGGTGCGGGTGCTGCGGAAAGCCTGGGACCCGTTCGCCGTGATACATGCGCCAGCCGTCCTTGCCCTCGAAGTCCTGGCCGATGTTGCGCCCGGCCAGGGACGCGGCCGGGCCCATCACGTCGTTCCCGGCGGGATACCGGTCGTCGTGGTGCACGCAGAACAGGAACGGGTCGGGGGTCTGCCAGGGAAAGCCGAGCCGCATGGTGGAGAGGATGGCGTCGCCGCCCTTGGGACCTGCTGCCTTCACGAGGGACTCCTTCTGCTGGTTCGCGTGCGGGGTGCAGCCGGCCGGCGCCACGGACCCGGCGGCCCCGGTCGCGCCAGTCGCCGCGATGATCTTCAGGGCGTCTCTGCGGTTCACGTCGCTCACGATCGACCTCACCCGTTGCGAAGAAGGTCATCAGTTTAGCAGGCCGTGCGCGACCTTCCGGAGACGCGCCCCCGCGCGCGGCCGGTCCCCAGAGCTGGCGCGTCTACCGGCGGCTAGCGGCCGCGCCGAGCCGCCGGAAGGCTCAGACGATCGCCTTCAGGGCGGCGATCAGGGCGTCGTTCTGCGACGGGCTGCCGATGGTGATGCGCACCGACTCGCGAAGCTCGGGCGTGTCCCAGTAGCGGACCAGGATCTGGCGCGCGCGCAGGCCATCGCGAATCTGTTGCGCGCGGGCGCCGACGTGCACCAGCACGAAGTTGCCGAAGGCAGCCGGCCAGGTCCAGCCATGCCCCGCCAGCGCCTGCTCCACACGCGCCTTCTCGGCCAGGGTCTGGCGCACCAACTCGGCGTGGTGCGCGTGATCCTCCAGCGCCGCGGTGCCCAGCGCCTGCGTGATGACGTTGACGTTGTAGCTGTCCTTCACCTTCGTCATCTGCTCGATCAGCGACGGCGCGGCGAACATCAGGCCCAGGCGCGCCCCGGCCAGGCTGTAGCTCTTCGAGAACGTTCGCAGCACCACGACGTTCGGGTGCTGGTCCAGGTACTTCAGCATGCTGGCGTCGGGGTCGACGCCCAGCGCGAAGTCGACGTACGCCTCGTCGACCACCAGGATGCCGTTCAGCCGCTGGGCCAGCTTCCGCAGCGTGGCCACCGGCGCCAGCGTGGACGACGGGTTGTCGGGGTTCGCCACCAGCGTCAGCCGCGCGCCCGTGGTGGCCAGCGCGTCGGGCAGGTTCCAGCGACGGGGCTCGCGCTGATAGGGCACGCGCGTCACCACCGCGCCCTGGATGCCCGCCAGCGTCTCGTAAAGCCCGTAGGAAGGCCAGGCGAAGGCCACGCGATCGCCCGCATCCAGGAACGTGCGGTACAGGATGGTCAGGCAGTCGTCCGAGCCGTTGCCCGCCAGGATCTGCTCGGGGCGCACGCCGAAGCGCTGGGCCGCCACCTCGCGCAGGCGCCGGCTGACGGGGTCGGGGTACAGGCGCAGCGACTCGTCGGCGATGGCGCCCAGCACCTGCCGCACGCGCGGCGACGGCGCGATGGCGCTCTCGTTCGTGTTCAGCTTGATGAAGCCGGGCTGCTGCTCTCCCGGTGTGTAGCCGTGCAGCGCCCGGATGCCGGGACGAACGTAGGACAGCACGTCGCCCGGCGCCGCCGCCGGCAGGATCGCCGGCAGGGTCGGCGGAATGTTCGCGTTCTTGCGGGCTTCATTTTCGGCCTCGATGGCCAGCGTCTGCAGGCGCTCGGCGTCGAAGACCAGATCGATCTTCGTCTTGGGCGCGCGGGAATCGTCGCTCATGGCGGCTGGGCAGACTAGCAGAGTTTTGGGTTATGCTGGCCCGCACCGCGATGGCACGCGTCCTGATCATCGACGACAACGACACCATGCGGGAGGGGCTGGCGGCCACCGTCCGCCGCATGGGTCACGAGGCGCTGACGGCGGCCAGCGGCGCCGAAGGGATCGCCCAGCTGCGCCGGCGCGGCGCGGACTTCGTCATCACCGACCTGAAGATGGAAGGCACGGGCGGCCTGGACGTGCTGAAGGCCGTGCAGGAGATCGATCCCAGCTGCCCCGCCATGATCATCACCGCGTTCGGCACGGTCGAGACGGCGGTGGAGGCCATGCGCCTGGGCGCGTTCGATTTTCTGCAGAAGCCGTTCGCCCCCGAGGTGGTGCGCCTGAAGCTGGAGCGGGGCCTGGAGCTGCGGCGCGAGCGGCTGGCCCGCGAGCGGGCCGAGGCCGACGCGGCGGCGCTGCGGGCGGACGCGGCCGCCCGCTACAGCTTCGGTGAGATCGTGGGCGAGACGCCCAGCATGCGCGCCGTCTTCCAGACCATCGAACGGGTGGCGCCCACCGACGCCTCCGTCTACATTCACGGCGAGTCGGGCACCGGCAAGGAGCTGGTGGCGCGCGCCATTCACGAGCGGTCGAAGCGCGCCGCCGGTCCCTTCGTGAAGGTGAACTGCGGCGCGCTGGCCGAGACGCTGCTGGAGTCGGAGCTGTTCGGCCACGAGAAGGGCGCCTTCACGGGCGCCATCAAGCGGAAGCTGGGCCGGTTCGAGCTGGCCGACAAGGGCACGCTGTTCCTGGACGAGATCGGCGACGTCTCGCCCGCCGTGCAGGTGAAGCTGCTGCGCGTGCTGCAGGAGCGGCAGTTCGAGCGGGTGGGCGGCGAGGACACCGTCTCCGTCGACGTGCGCGTGGTGTCGGCCACCCACCGCGACATGAAGACCGAGGTCGCCGCGGGACGGTTTCGCGAGGATCTGTTCTACCGCCTGCACGTGGTGCCCATCGAGGTCCCTCCCCTGCGGGACCGGCCCGAGGACATCGCGCGGCTGGTGGCGCACTTCATCGCCAAGCTGGGACCGCGCACGAACCCCGGCGTGCACGGCATCGACGACGCCGCTCTGGCGCGCCTGCAGGCCTACGCGTGGCCGGGCAACGTGCGCGAGCTGGAGAACGCCGTCGAGCAGAGCCTGGTGTTCGCGGAGGGCGACCGCATCGACGTGCGCGCCCTGCCCGGCTTCCTGAAGTCGGCGTCACCCGAGCACGCGCTGGCCTTGCCCCAGGGCAACATGTCGCTGACCGAGATCCTGGAGGATCTGGAGCGGCAGCTGATCCAGCGCGCGTACGACAAGGCGGGCGGCGTGAAGACCGAGTGCGCGCGCCTGCTGGGGGTGAAGACCAGCGCCCTGTACTACAAGCTGGAGAAGTACGGCATCGGTGTCATCGCCAGCCGTGGCGAGCGCGACGCCGAGACCGCGGCCGACGCCGACAAAGAGGCGCTGCTGGGCGACGGACCGCCGGCGCCCGCCACACCGAAGTAGCGTCTCACCTGCGGGCTCTGCCGCCCGGGGGGCGGCGTCGCGGGATCCGCCGGAACCAGAAAAATGGTCCCTCGGCCAGATTGGTCTAGGATCTTGTCATGCTGCGTTCGCGACGGGCCGCCTGGCGTGCCACGGCGCGAGCCCCGGAGGCCCCGCCCCCGGGGCCGCCCGCGAGCGCGTGGTTGATCCTGGCGCTGCTGACCGCGGCCTGCGGCTGCGCCGGACCGGCGCCGGAGATCCGACAGGGCCGTCCCGGGGCGGTCGAGGAGGGCAACGCGACCTATTACGCCCGCCGCCTGACCGGCCACCGCACCGCCAACGGCGAGCGTTACGACCCGGGGCTGCTGACCGCCGCCCACCCGGCGCTGCCGTTCGGGACGCGCGTCCAGGTCACGCGGCTGGACGCCAGCGTCGCCCCGGTCGTGGTGCGCGTCAACGATCGCTGCGCCGGCGGTCGGAAGATCATCGATCTGTCCGAAGCGGCGGCGCGCCGGCTGGACATGATGCGCGCCGGGATCGTGCCCGTTCGCCTGGACGTGCTCGGGCGATAGCTGCGGCAGCGACGCGCCTGCCGTAGCGCCCCCGGCACCCAGGCCGGGGCGCTACCGATCAGGCCACGACGTCTACATCGGCGCGCCGGCCATGATCCACGAGTCGATCGTGTTGATCTGATCCGTGGTCAGGCAGCGGCGCGGGTTCGCGCTGCTGGTCGAGCATTCGTCGGGCATACGGGCGTTCGAGCAACCCGAGACGGCCGCCTTCACGATCTGGCTCAGCACGCTCATCGACGGCTGGTTGGGGACGACCATCGTCTTGGTCTTGCACGACGCCATGACGGCAGAGCCGCTGGGCATCGCGTTCACCAGCCGCATGTACAGGCCAGAGTTGTTACGCAGGTCGACGTGCGTGGTGCTGTCGTGGCAGCCGCTGAGGCCGCAGTTCGTGCCCAGCAAGGCAGCCACGGCCGTGAACGAACCGCCGCCCGACGCCCCCCCGGCCGCGGAGCCGCCGCCGCCGTTGCTGCCGCCCGAGCCCTTGGCGCCCGCCGAGCCGGTCATGCCCCCGGAAGCGGAACCGCCGGCTGCGCTGCCGCCCGTCCCGACGACTCCGCCCGAGGACGAGCCACCCGAGGCCGTCCCGCCGCTGGCCGCGCCGCCCGTGGCCGAGCCACCGGAGGCCGAGCCGCCCGTGGCCGAACCGCCGGACCCCGAGCCGCCACTGCCGACCTGACCGCCCGAGGCCGAACCGCCGGAACCCGTCTGGCCGCCCGACGACGCCGAACCGCCGGAGGCGGAGCCGCCCGAGCCGACGTGACCGCCCGAGCCGGAGCCGCCCGACCCGGTGGAACCGCCGCTGCTGGAACTTCCCCCTGACCCGCCGTTGTTGTCGTTGCTGGATGAAGAGCACGAAAGTCCGGAAAATCCGGCCGCCAGGGTGGCCGCCAGGGTGACATGGAAGAGCTTCAGCTTCATGGAACATTCTCCCGTCAAATCGGTGAGGGGCCCAACGCGAAAGTCGCAACCTAACGTGTTCCAAAACCGAACGCTACCCCCCCTGCCGTGGCGGGGGTCATATCCTGCAGGCGGTGGTTTGGTTACCCGCATCACGACCCCGTTCCCAGAACCCCGTGGCGGACCACACACCGCCCCGCCGGTTCGCTTGCGGAATCAGTGACCCGGTTCAGGTCAGCGCGTCGGCGCCGGTCTCGCCCGTCCGGATGCGAATCGCCTCCAGCGCGTCGGACACGGTGATGATCCCGTCCCCCGGCGAATCGGTCTGCCCGCGCTGCCGGATGGCATTCACCACCGACGCCACGTCGCCGTCCTCCACCACGACCGTGATTTGATAGCGGGGGGCGCTCTCGTTCACGTACCGCTGCCCCTGGAAGATCCCCGCCGTCATGGCGCTGGGACTGATGCCGTAGACCTCGGAGGCGGTCAGGCCGGTGACCCCGATCATGCGAAGCCGGTCGACGATCTCCTCGAAGCGGGTCGTCCTCACGATGGCGTCGATCTTCTTCATCTCGGGCCCCCGCCGTATCGTGGCACGGCCGGTCGGGCAATGCGACACGCGCCCGCGGGCCGCACAACGACATTGCCTCGCGCTGCCAACCCGGTTTGCGATTGACCGCTTCCGGCCGCGCCTTTCGCCGACTGCCGCGTGGCCTCGCCCTTGCTGATCGGCATGCCCGAGTCCGGCGACCCGGCCGTGCGCATCCACCAGTGGGTGAAGGCGTTCGACGGCAACGGCGTCTTCTCCCCCATCTGCGCCGACGACTTCGCTGCCGCCATGAAGGGGATCGCCGACAAGATAGACCAGCACCTGAAGAACAGCTGCGTCGCCAGCGACATCGTCCTGGTCGACCCGAAGGATCCGGCAAAGGGGCGGTCCGTTGATGGCGACCGCTACTGGAACACGCGCAGGTTGTCGATCTGGTACACCTGCGGGAACGTGGTGCCGGACGGATCGCCGCCGTTCTGCCCGCCGATGGCCAGGTTCACGATCATGTAGGCCTTCTGCATGAAGGGGCTCTTGCCGTCGGCGTTCAGCATGTCCGACAGCTTCGCGTTGTTCATCAGCGTGTCGTCGACGTACAGGCTGATCTGCGTGCTGTCCCAGTCCATGCGCCAGACGTGGAACTTGGCCGCCCAGGTGGCATCGACGGCCCTGGTGACCGAATCCCACTTCGCCTGCCACTCGGTGCTGGTGCCGCAGGCGACGTTCGCCAGGATCTTGCCCTTGTAGAACTCCATGATGTCGATCTCGCCGTTGGACGGCCACTCGCCGCTGACCCCCAGCGTCCACCAGGCAGGCCACATGCCGTTGCTGATCGGGATCTTCGCGCACATCTCGAAGCGGCCGTATTGCCAGCTCTGCTTGCCGCTGGTGGTCATGCTGGTCGACGTGTAGGCGGCGCTCTGGCGGCTGATCTTCCAGTCGCTGCTGCCGGACTGGTAGTTGGGGTTCGCCTTCGTCTCGCGCTTCGCCGTGATGGTCAGCAGGCCGTTCGCCACGCTGGCGTTGTCCGGCTGGTACCACTGCAGCTCTTCGTTGCGCACGAATCCCTGCTCGTACCCCCAGTTCGCGCTGCTGGGCTTGCCGGCCCCGTCGAACTCGTCGTGCCAGACCAGCTTCGCATAGCCGGCAGGCACGGTGATGGTGGCGTCGTTGGGCCGCCCGCAGGCATCGACGCCGCTGGCGCCTCCGGGGCCGGCGCCGCCGCCGCTGCCCAGGCCGCCGGCGCCCGGCGTGCCGCCGCTGCCTCGCGTTCCACCGGCACCTCCCTCCCGACCGGCGCCGCCGGCGCCCACACGTCCACCCGACGCTCCGCCCGTGGAAGGCGCGCCGCCGCCGCCGTTCCCGCCCGAGCCCGCCGGCATCGCGGCGCCGCCGCTCGCGGTGACGCCGCCGGAAGCGGCCTGGCCACCGGAGCCCGCGGGGCCACCGCCCGAGCCTGCGGGCGCGGTCACCCCGCCCGTTCCGCCGTCGGGCGCTCCTTCCTCACCAGCGCCGGAACCGCAGCCTGCCACGATCAGCGCGCCCAGGATCGACGACCACCGTGGCAGGCCTGACCGGCGCGAGGAACAGCGGGGACGGCGGACGTCGGGCCTGACACCACGGATGCTCGTCATGTCGATCTCCGAAGCTGGGGGACACGGCGCCACGCGCCGGCGGGGGGTCGGTCAGTCTACACCGGCCAGCCAGCCGGCGGCGAGCGACACGCCCGCCCACCACCCGCCGACACCGACGGGTGAACCGCCCGCCGCCGTTCCCACGACGTCCGGACCGGACCAGCCGCCCTCCAGCGCCAGCTCGCCCGCCAGGTGAGCGCCCTCCGCCGTGACCGCCAGGCGCGCCATCGGCCCCACCGACGCGCCCCAGGCCCCGGGCTGAGACACGGCGCCGTCCGCCGCAGCGGCGGCGATCCGAAGGGCGGCGGCGCGCACGCCGAAACCGGGCCGCACCGCCCCACCCAGGAATCCCAGCCGCGCCTCGCCCAGCAGCGACACCTGGCCGCCCAGCCCTTGGGAGGTGCCGTAGGCGCTGGTCCTCCGCTGATACAGCGCCCGCGCATCCGCCGCCAGATCGAACGCCCGCGCCACCGGCAGCCGCCCGCGCGCCCCGGCGTCGAACATCGGCACGTCCTGCGCCACCGCTTGCAGGGACGAACCGAACACGGCCAGCAGCGCCGGACGGCGCCGGCGAGACGGGGGCGAGCGGCGAAGCGGCACCACTTCGGTCGGCGACGCCGGAGCGGGGGCGCCGGGATCGTCGGTGGCGGCCGCGGCGGTGACCCGCCGCACCGGCAGCACCGGGGGCGGCGATTTGCGGCCCACCAGGATCAGCTCGGTCGCGATCAGGGCGGTCGTGCGGGCCCGCGCCTCGGGCGGCGTGGTGGCCAGCTCCAGCTTCCGCTCGGCGACCCGGCTGTCGTCGCCGGCCAGCAGCAACGTGACGCGCGCGTCCTCGCAACGGACAGTCAGCGCGACCGGCGGGTCGCCGGGTGCCCAGGAGACATCTGCGCGGACCAGCTCCTCGACCTCGCGCGCCAGCTGCTCCGGGCATCCCTGGAACTGGAACGTCAGCGCGGCCTCTGCTTCGGCCGCCGTGGGGACCTCTCCGTCACCCGCGGCGAGTTCTGCCGCCAGCAGCAACATGGCCAGGGGCAGGATCCCGCTCACTGCGGGGCGCCCCAGCGACGAACCCAGGCGGCATGGCTGCCGTTCGGGTACTGCGCCAGGTAGGCACGCGCCAGTGAACGCGCCGCCGCGCGCTCTCCCGCGGCGGCGCGGGACTCGACCTCCCGGGCCAGCGCGTCGGGCGCCAGCGGCCCCTCGGGCGCCAGGGCCCGCGCGCGCGCGAACGCGGCCGCCGCCTCGCCCGGCTTGCCCATGTCCTCCAGCAGCAGGCGGCCCAGCCGGAACTCGGCCAGCGGCGCGCGCGAATCCGCGGGCGCCTTGGCCAGCGCGGCCCGCAGCGCCCGGGCCGCGTCCAGCGCCCTCCCGGAGGCGCGCGCCCGGTCGGCCGTGCGCAGCAGCGCCCCCAGCTCGTCGTCGGCCGGCTCCGCTGCGGCGGCGGGGGCGGGGCCCGCGGGCGAGCCGCCGGGCTGAAGCGCCGCCGGTGCGTCGTCGTTCGCCTCGGGCTCTGCCGCCGCCACCGCTTCGGACTTCGTTCGCCGGCGCGTCGCCAGCTCCGGAGGGAACACACCGGACTCGCCCCGACCCAGGCGCCGCTCTCCACCGCTCCAGCTCACCCGCACGCGCCCCTCGAACACGTCCACGCGCAAACGGCTGCCCAGGCGGGCCAGCTGGAACTTCGTGCCCAGCACCTCGACGATGGCGTCGCCGCCGACCACCCGAAACAGCCGCCCGGGCCGCTTCGTGATCTCGAACCGCGCCGCCCCCGCGCGCAGCACGTTCACGATGCGGCGGTTCTCGACCGACACCGGCTCGAGCACGGTCTCCTTCGACTGCAGGATGGCGATCGAGCCGTCTCGGAAGCGCAGCTTGCGGCCGCTGGCGGTGACCGCCGGGGGTTCGCCCGGCGCCGCCTCGGCTGGCGCCGGACCGGGCGCGGAAGGGCCAGCTTCACCGGTGTCCGGCGCAGGCTGGGAAGCCCCCGCCGCGGGCGCTGTCTCCACGCCCGTCCGTGCCGCTTCCTCGTGCCCCGGCAGCTCGGGGGCGCCCGCCGACCTCCCGGGGGCAAGCGCCAGCGTGGCGTCGTTCGCCGCCTCGTCGCCGGACAGCGCGACGACGGCCGTCCGGCTGCGCACCAGCCCCAAGACGCCCAGCGCCGTCAACCCTGCCAGGCAGACGAACCCCAGCACGACGCCCGCGCCGCGCGTCCCCTCCTGCTGCTGCTGCGCCCGCGCCACGCGGCCCCAGACGGCGGCCTCGCGCTCGGGCGTCCAGGCGTCCTTCACCCGCAGCTCTTCCGGCAATCCGCCGGGCTTCACGACGACAGCTCCTGCCGGACCGCCTGATCGACGCGGGCGATGCGCCGCTTGGCCGTCGCCAGCGAGCATCCGCATAGCCGCGCCACCGCATCGGCCGGCTGGCCGTCCACGTGGCGCAGCGTCCACGCCACCCGGTCGGCAGCGGGCAGCCGATCCAGCAAGCGATAGACGCGCGCCATGATGGCCCGCTGTTCGGGTGCCAGCGAGTGGTCCGGCAGCTCCTCGTAGCCGGTGGCCTGGTCCACGCCCAGGGTGCGGCGAAGACGACGCCAGCGCAGGCGCCGGATGGCGTTGCGGACCGCCACCTTCGTCAGCCAGGCCCGCGCCGCGTCGGGATCCCGCAAGGCGTGCAGCCCGCGCAACGCGATCAGGAACACGTCCTGGACCACGTCGTCGACCTCGTGGTCGCGGCCCAGCAGCCGTGTGGCGACGCCCGCCACGTAGGCCGCGTGACGATGGAACAGGGCGGCTGCGTCGACCGGCCGCTCGCGCGCCAGCGGAACGCGACCCGAACGGGACTCCCCTGTCGCGGCCCGGGGGGCCGCGGCACCAGGCCAATCGAGGTCGCGTTTCAAAGCCTTGGCGGTCACCGCGCTGGCATCCTGGTCCATGGGGTGCCTCGGCGAGCTCGCCCGGCTCACGAAATCCGCCGTTGGCGCGGATTTTCCGCGGCCTTGCCCGCGTCCAGGCGCTGCCGGCCCATGCGCACGGCGCGCCAGACGTAGTCGATGAGCGCGATCATCCCCATCACGAAGGCCGCCACGGCGAGCGCTGGACTGAAGCGGCTACCGAACATCAAGGCCACGATCGCGCAAAATTGCAAGATCGTGGCCGCCTTGCCGGGGACACCGGCGCGGAAGTCGTAGCGCAACCAGTGGCGCAGCGGCGGAACCGCCAGGTAGACCAGCGACAGCGGCAGCTGCGCCAGCTCCCGTCCCAGGATCAGCGCCAGCCAGCCCAGCGGCGGCCGGTATCGCCACCACAGGGCGCCCAGCACCGTCGACACGAACAGCTTGTCGCATACGGGATCCAGCCACGAACCGATGCCCGCGGGGGTGCCGGTTCCTGCGGTCCCCACGGCCCGGCCCGCGGCCCGGCGGGCGACCCACCCGTCCAGGGCGTCGCTGGCGGCTGCCAGCAGCAAGATCAGCAAAGGCGCCGGCCAGCCGGCGCGGGCGTCCACGACCCATACGAACGCCGCAGCCAGCGGCAGCCGCGACAGGCTGAGCAGGTTGGCGAGCGTGAACACGGAGTCGCGAGGGGGCATGGCCTGTCCGGCGGCGCAGGCGCGGCCCGGGCCCCCCTAGCCTAACCGTCCTGGTGCCGCGGGAAAGTCCCGGCCGGGCATGGGCCCGCCGCCGGCTCGCTTGACGCACCCGCGTTCCGCCGTCATGGAAGAGGGATGCCCTCCAAGGATGAGCAGCGACCCGACGGCCTGGCCGGGCCGGCGAGCGATCGACTGGTTCGCGCGATCGTCGATGACGGAGCGGCGCGGGTCGTGGTCGCGATCGCCACCGGCGTGGCGCGCGAGGCGGCGCGGCGGCACGACGCCGGCCCGGTGGCCGCGGTGGCGATGGGGCGCGCGGCCACCGCCGGGCTGCTGCTGGCAACGCTGACGAAGAACGACGAGCGGGTCACGCTGCAGATCCTGGGCAACGGACCGCTGGGGACGCTGACGGTGGACGCCGGATCGGCCGGGACCGCGCGCGTGTTCGTCACGAACCCGCGCTTCGCGCTGCAGACCCGCGTCTCCCCCGGTGGGCCCGGGGTGGCCCGGGCGGTGGGAAACAGCGGCGTCGTGAACGTGGTGCGGGACCTGGGCCCGGGGCACGACTTCAGCGGCCAGACGCCGATCGTCGACGGCGAGATCGACACCGATGTCGAGTACTACCTGTGTCAGAGCGAGCAGATCGAGAGCGCCCTGGCCTGCGAGGCCAGGCTGGACGCGGAGGGCGGCATCTCGCTGGCGGTGGGCGTGCTGGTGCAGGCGCTGCCGCAAGAGGCCGGCGCGCGCTACGTCGCCGAGGCGCGGGCGCGCCTGCGCGCCGGGGCGCTGCGCGACCTGCCGGACGACGCGGACGTGGCCGCCGTGCTGGGCGCGGCGCTGGGCGAGCACGCCGACCTGGCGCACCTGCTGCCGGGGGCGCTGCCGTTGCGCTTCCATTGCCCCTGCTCACGCGAGCGGGCCGCCTCCACCCTGGCCCTGCTGGGCGAGCAGGACCTGCTGACCCTGATCCGCGAGGAAGGCGCCGCGGACGTCACCTGCGAGTTCTGCCGGGCCCGCTACGACTTCACCGACGCGGCGCTGGAGAACATCCGCCAGGGCCTGCGGCGCGACGCCGGGCTGCCGAGCTGACGGGGGTCGCGCTCGCACGCTCGCGGATGGGCGCTCGCCCCCGAGATCAGCTCGCCGCGGAAAGGGCGCCGGGCTCGTCCATCAGCGCGCCGGCCAGCCGCTCGATCTGGCGAATGCGGTTGTAGACGGTGCGGCGGGTGATGCCCAGCGCCTCGGCCACCTCGACCTGGGTCATGCCGTCCACGAAGTGCATCACGGCCACGCCCACCGCCGTCTCGTCGCACTGATCCAGCAGCTGCTTCACGAACTCCCGATCCGCCAGCGCCGGCTGCCGCGAGGGGCGGGCCGCCAGCTGGGCGGTCAGCTGGGCCACGGCGCGATCGCGCACCGAGCGCTGCCGCAGCTGGTTGATGCAGACGTTCGTCGCCGTCTTGTAGAGATAGCGAAGCGTCTGCTCCCCCGGTTCCAGGGTCCGATGACGCTGCAGCACGCGCACGAAGGACTCTTGCAGGGCGTCCCGACCGGCGGCGCTGGAGCCGAGCAAGCGCCGGCACCGCGCGTAGATCGCGGGGGCGTAGCGCTCGTACAGCTCGGCTATCTCGGAGATGTTCATACGGGGAGAAGAGTCCTTAGCGTTTGTTGGAGGTGTCGGAAAAGCTCCTCCATCAAGAAATCTTTCAACCGCCTGCGGCCCGACTGTCACCGGGTCGCCTGTGCATCAATCGCGCCGTCCCCACCTCGGGGGCAGTCCCGACGTCATCCGCCCGGAATCGCTCGCCTCCCCAGTAGGACTCCTGCCGGGTGTGACCGGTTACATCCGGCGGAAATTCACCGGATCAGGATCGAAATGTCGCGAACAGCGGCGCCGCCCGTGGCAATCCCCGCAAAAAGCTCTATGCTCCCGCGATGATTCGCATTATCGGGAAGACGGACGCTGACTTCGCGGCGCGCCTGCGCGCCCTGGTCGATCGTGCGGCGACCATCCCCGAACATATCGAGACGGCGGCCCGTGAGGTGATCCGGGCCGTGCGGCAAGGGGGGGACGCGGCCATCCGGACGCTGACCGAGCGGTTCGAAAAGCGGACGCTGGGTGCGCTGGAGCTGCCCCGCGCCGAGTGGGAGTCGATCGCCAGCCGGGTGGATTCCCGGACACGCGGGGCCATCGAGCGCGCGGCGGCCCGCGTCCGCGCCTTTCACGAGCGCGAGCGCTACCAGTCCTTCGAGCTGCGCGAGCCGAGCGGCGTGCGGCTGGGCCTGCGCGTGGCGCCGCTGGCGCTGGCTGGCATCTATGTCCCGGGCGGCAAGGCGCTGTACCCCTCCACCGTGCTGATGACGGCGGTGCCCGCCCGCACGGCCGGCGTGCGCGAGATCGTCATGACCACACCAGGGCCCTCGCCCGAGACGCTGGCCGCCGCCCTGGTGGCCGGCGTCGACCGCGTGTTCACCATCGGCGGCGCCCAGGCCATCGCCGCCATGGCCTACGGCACGGAATCCGTCCCGCGCGTCGACATCATCGTAGGCCCCGGCAACGCGTACGTGGCCGCCGCGAAGCGGCTGGTGTTTGGTGACGTCGGGATCGACTCCATCGCGGGTCCGACCGAGGTGGTGATCGCCGCCGACGACACCGCGAACCCGCGCTGCCTGGCGGCGGATCTGCTGGCGCAGGCCGAGCACGACGAGCTGGCGGTGCCGGTGCTGATCACGGTGGGACGGGACCTGGCCGACCGCGTGGCCGTCGAGCTGGAGAAGCAGCTGGCGGTCCTGCCCAAGCGCGCCATCGCCGAGCGTTCCCTGACCGACCAGGGGGCCATCATCGTGGTCGACGACGCCGACGAGGCCATCGACATCATGAACCAGCTGGCGCCCGAGCACGCCGAGATCGCCATGGCGAACGCCCGCGCGCTGTCCGAGCGCGTGACCACCGCGGGCGCGCTGTTTCTGGGCCACTACACCCCCGAATCGGTGGGCGATTACCTGGCCGGTCCCAGTCACGTGTTGCCCACGTCGGGCAGCGCGCGCTTCGCTTCCCCGCTGGGCGTGGCCGACTTCGTCAAGCGCACGTCGGTGATCGAGTACGACGCCGCGGCCCTGGCCGAGCAGGCCGCCGACATCGAGCGGCTGGCCGAGGTCGAGGGGCTGGACGGCCACGCTGGCGCCGTGCGCGCCCGCTTTGCCCGATGAGACCGCAGCCCCGGTGACCACACAGTGATCAAGCGGCCCTCGCCCCGGCAGCAGAAGCTGGCGGCAGTTTACGACGCGGACGTCTGGCCGCTGGGACCGCTGCGTGCCGCGGAGCCGTTGCTGCGCGCGCTGCCCCGCCGGCCCAAGACGACGGCTTTCGAGTACGGCTGCGCGACGGGGAAGCTGGCGCGCGCGGTGGCGGAACGCCTGGACGCCGACAGCCGGATCGTGGCGGTCGATCCCTCGCCGGCCATGATCGAGGTCGCCGGCGCGGAGCCGGTGCCGGGAGACCGGCTGGTGTTCCAGGCGGCTGACCTCTCGCCGTTGCCGGTGCCGGCGGGCAGCTGCGATCTCGCTTACTCGAACCTGGCGCTGGGCGAGTTGCCCAAGCCGGCCGAGGCGCTGGGGGAGCTGGGGCGCGCCGTGAAGCCGGGTGGCAAGGTCCTGGTGACGCTGCCGCTGCGTGGCTCGTGGGGCGAGTTCCTGGATCTGTACCGGGACGTCCTGCGCGAGCACGGCAAGCACGACGCGCTGGCGACGCTGCAGGCCTACGAGAAGACGCTGCCCGATCCGGCGACCGCCACCCGCTGGCTGGAGAGCGCGGGCCTGGTCAACGTCACGCTGGAGACCACCCGGTGGGAGCTGCTGTTCAAGAGCGCGCGGGAGTTCTTCTTCGCGCCCATCGTCGAGCTGGGCCCGCTGCCGACGTGGAAGCAGATCGCCGGCGGCCGGGGCGGCGAGATGCAGGACGTTTTCTTCTTCGTGAAAGAGGCCATCGAGACTTATTTTTCGGGGATGGTCTTCTCCGTCACCATGGTGGTGGGCCTGCTGCAGGGGGACAAGCGCGCGTCGTGAGCAGCGCCACCCGCGAAGACTACCTGCAGCTGGTTCAGGAGCTGGGCGAGCACGACCGGCGTTACTACGTCGAGATGGCGCCCAGCATCTCGGACGTCGCCTACGACGGCCTGTACCGGAAGCTGAAAGACCTGGAGGCGCAGCACCCCGACTGGGTGGTGCCCGACTCGCCCAGCCAGCGGGTGGCGCCGGCGCCGCTGTCCGCCTTCCCCAAGGTGGTGCGTCAGGCGCCCATGCTGTCGCTGGACAACACCTACAACGAGGACGAGCTGACCGCGTTCTTCGACCGGGTGGTGAAGGGGCTGGACGGGCACGTGCCCGACTTCGTGGTCGAGCCGAAGATCGACGGCATCAGCATCGAGCTGCGCTACGAGGACGGGCGGTTCGTGCAGGGCGCCACGCGCGGTGACGGCCGCACCGGCGAGGACATCACCGTCAACCTGCGGACGATCAGATCACTTCCCTTGCGGTTGAAAGAAGCGGTCGGCATCACCGTGCGCGGCGAGGCCTTCATCAGCAAGAAGGACTTCGAGGCGGTGAACGCCGAGCGCACGTTGTCGGGCGAGGAGCTGTGGAAGAACGCCCGCAACGCGGCGGGCGGCTCGCTGAAGCTGCTGGATCCGCGCGAGGCGGCGCGGCGCCCCCTGCAGGTGATCCTGTACGAGCTGGTGGACGGCGAGCGGCTGCACCCGCTGCACTCGGCGTCGCTGGCCTGGCTGCGGACGCTGGGCTTCCCCACGTCGCCGGACGTGTCCGTGGTGACCGACAAGGCGGCCCTGCACGCGGCGGTGCTGCGCTGGGCGACGGCGCGCCACCACCTGCCTTACGAGGCAGATGGGCTGGTCATCAAGGTCGACGCCTTCGCGGATCGCCGGCTGCTGGGCACCACCGCGAAGTTCCCGCGCTGGGCCATCGCCTACAAGTTTCCGGCCCTGCGCTCGCCCACGCGCGTGCTGGGCATCGAGGTGAACATCGGCCGCACCGGCGCGGTCACGCCGGTGGCCATGCTGGAGCCGGTCGAGCTGTCCGGCACCACCGTCAAGCGCGCCTCGCTGTTCAACTGGGACGAGGTGCGCCGCCTGGACCTGCACGTGGGCGATCAGGTCATCGTCGAAAAGGCGGGCGAGATCATCCCGCAGGTGCTGGAGGTGGTGGTGGCGGCGCGGACCGGCCACGAGACCGCCATCGAGATCCCGACCGCGTGCCCGTCCTGCGGCTCGACGCTGGTGCGCAAGGAGGACGAGGTCGCCCTGCGTTGCTTGAACCGGGCCTGCCCCGAACAGGTCTGGAAGGCGATCCAGTTCTTCTGTCACCGCGGGGCCCTGAACATCGAAGGCATCGGCGAGGTGCTGGCGCAGGAGCTGGTCCGCAAGGGCCTGGTGCGCGACGTGGCCGACATCTTCGATCTGACCGTGGAGAAGCTGGTGCCTCCCGGCGACGGCGACGGCCCACGCGTCGAGCGGATGGCGAAGAAGTCGGCCGAGAACCTGGTGGGGGCCATCGAGCGGGCGCGCACGCAGATGACGCTGTCGCGCCTGCTGATTGGCCTGGGCATCCCGCACGTGGGGGCGGTGGCGGCGCGGGCCATCGCCGCCCGCTTCCAGACGTTCGAGGCGCTGATGACGGCCACGCCCGAGGGGCGGCGCGAGACGGTGGCCGCCATCGACGGCGTGGGGCCGGTGATCGCGGACGCCCTGGCCGCGTACTTCGCCGACGACGCGAACCTGCGCCTGATGGCACGCCTGCAGGAACGGGGCGTGGCGCCTCACGAGCCGGTGACCCGGCCCGCCGCCGAAGGCCCCCTGTCGGGCAAGCGCGTGTGCGTGACGGGCAAGCTGTCGCGCCCGCGCGGGGACATCCAGAAGGACATCGAGGCGGCGGGCGGCACGTTCGTCACCTCGGTCGGCAAGAACACCGACATCCTGGTGGTGGGCGGTGACGTGGGGAAGACGAAGCTGGACGCCGCCCGCAAGCTGGGCACCCAGATCGTCGAGGAGGACGGCCTGGCAGCGCTGCTGCGGGGCGAGCCGCCACCGGAGCCCGCCGAACAGGCCGGCTGAGCACCGGCCGCCCGCCCCGCCCGGGCAGGCACGGTCACCCGGCGACGCGCGCCACGGAGATGATGATCAGTCGACGCCGACACACGGCGCGGCGGCGTTCTGCTGGCTGACGTTTCAACCTGGCAGCGAACGTCTGCCGGCGCCGTGAATCCGACGGCGCGGCAGGCCTCAGGCGCCGCCCGCCCCGCCCGCCGCTCCGCCGGCGCTTCCGCCGGCCGCCGTGCTGCCCGCGTGACCACCGGCCGCGCCCGCCGCCCCGCTGCTGCCCGCGTGACCACCGGCAGCACCGGCCGTTCCGTTGCTGCCCGCGTTGCCGGGAGTCCCGGCGGCGCCCGCCGTTCCCCCGGTGCCCGTCGCACCGCCCGCCGCCTGCCCCGCCACACCCGTGCCGCCCGTACCCGCCGGCAGCGGCGGGCAGTTGCTGCTTCCATCCTCGCAGCCAGAGACAGAGGCCAGCCCGATCACCAGCACCGCGCCCAGGGGCAGCAAACACAACGCCTTCGAGACAGTTTTCAGCATGACGGAATCATCCTTTCAAGTTCGCAGTTTATTGGGACGGGGGCGTCTTCGGTTTCGCTTCTTCGGTAGATTCGTCGGCCACCTGAACCACGCCCGTGCGGGTCAGGCGCGCCTCGGTCGGATTGAGGGCCCGGGCGCGCGCATAGCGCAGGCCCGCGCCGGTCAGGTCGCCCTGCTCGTTCAGCAGAATGTCGCCGGCCGTGACGGCGAACAGCGCCCGGCGCCGCGGTTCTAGCGTGTCGTCCGCGGCAAAGGCGTCCAGCGCCTCGACGGCGTCGGCGAACCGGCGCTCGACGATGGCCAGCGCCGCCCAGGTCTCCCGCGCCGCCTCGCGCGCCGGGTGATGCGGGTCGTGCTCGGTCAGGACCGAGATCTCCTTCAGGCGCGACAGCACCCGGCCCCGGCGCTCGTCGTCCACGCCCGCCAGCAGGTGCCGGTCGAAGCGCATGGAGGCCCAGCTGTCGGCCACGTCGCGCAGGCCGGCCCCCGAGGGCGGCACCCCCGGCATGGTGGCGATGCGTGCGGACGCCACCACCCGCTGCGCGATGTGCAGATCCGACAGCGCCGAGCGCAGCGCCAGCTCGGCCTTGTACGGGGCCGCGAGATCGGCGCCGTGACGATCGAGCAGGTGCTCGGTCGCCTTCCAGGCGTTGTCCCATTGCTGCCGATCGAAGCAGATCTCCGACAGCCGCTCCAGCGACGGGCGATACGAGGGGTTGCGCGCGTAGGCGCGTGAATAGAAGCCCAGCGCGCGGTCGAGCTTGCCGCCGTCCTCGGCCACCCGTCCCACGCGGTGATAGCGCTCGGCGGCGTCCGGCACGGTGGCCGTCGCCAGCAGCGCCTCCAGCGACTGACCGGCCTTGTCCCAGGCGCCCGCTGCCAGCGCCGCGTTGAACATGGCCTCGAGAGCCGGCCTGCTGGTGGCCTGATAGCCCAGCGCCACCTCCAGCACCTCCACCGCGCGCTCGGCGCGGCCCAGCTTCTCCGCCAGCAGCAGGCCGTGTTGCACCAGCAACTCGACTCGCTCGCTGCCGCGCACGCGCTCGATCTCCTTCTCCAGCAGCGCCGACACGGCCGGCCAGTCGCGCCGCGCCGCCGCCAGCCGGCGCAAGGCCGTCAACGGCGCGCGATCCGCATCGTCGGCGCCGCGCGCCTGCGTGAACGCGAACTCGGCCGCGGACACATCGCCCAGGCGTTCGCTGGCGCGTCCCACGGCGGACCAGATCTTCGCCGCCACCGGGCCCGAGGCGGCCCCCACCCGCGCTTGCAGCCGCTGCCGCAAGCCGCGCCAGTCATCGCGCCGCTCGTACAACCGCTCCAGCACCGCCAGCACCTCGCCGGTGGCCGGCCCCAGATCGAAGGCGGCCGTCAGATCTCGCTCTGCCTCGTCCAGCTTGCCGGCGGCCATCAGGGCCAGCGCCCGATCGGCCAGCGCCCGCGCCCGGCTCTCGGCGTCCGGCGCCGCCAGGGTGCGCGCCGTCTCGACGGCCAGGCGGTCGTCGCGCCAGCGCCACTCGTCGCCAAAGGTGGCGTCCTCCTTGCGGCGCCCGCGCGCCTCGACGATCTCACGATAGTGTCCCAGCGCCGCCGGCAACCGCCCCTCCTGACGCCGATGCTCGGCCAGGCGCCACAGCACCGCCAGGCGCGCGGCCGGGTCGCCCTCCCGCGCCGCCCCCCAGGCCAGCAGCTCGCCCAGGCGCTGTTGCTCGCCGAGCGCCCGCAGCAGCCGCTCAGCGGCCCCGAAGGCGGCGGCGTCGTCGGGCTCCAGCGTCAGCAACTCGAGCCAGGCCACCACCGCCCGGGCCCGATCCTCGGCCGCGGTCTCGGCCAGCGTGGCGATGTCCCGCAAGGCGGCCACGCGGGCCCGCCGTTCAGTTATGTAAGGCAGGGCGACCAGCACCAGATCCAGCGACCGCTCGCCGTGCCCCATCGCCTCCAGGCGGCGTCGCGCCGGCTCCAGCAGCTCGAGATCACCGGGGCTGTCCTCCAGCGCGCCCAGCCTGAGCTCCAGCGCGCGATCGGGCTGGGACAGGTTCTCCAGCAACGTGGCCTGCTCGGCCAGCAACGTGGCGCGGGCGGCGCCCGAGGCCAGGGCGGCGTCGGCCTCCAGCGCGCGCGCCAGCTCGGCGTCGCGCCCGCGCCCGCGCAACACCTCGGCGCGCTCGCGGCGCAGCGACGCCGTCTCCAGGGCGGGCAGCTCGGCGATGGCCTGCTCCAGCCGGGCCAGCGAATCGGCGATCAACGGCGCCGCGGGATCCGCCTGCAGCTCGGCCAGCCAGCGCCGGCCCAGGCGGGCCCTGCCCCGCGCCGTCGTCTCCTGATCCAGCGCCGTGCGCCACAGCTCGGCGGGGCGCACGGGCACCCCCTCGCCGGTGGCCGCGCCCCGCGCCGCCACACGCAGCGCCAGCGACAGCGCGGCCGTTCCCGCGAACGTCCCCGACAGAAGCGGCAGCAACGGGTCCAGCGCCGCGGCGCGCTCGCGATCGCTTTGCAGCAATGCCAGCGCCGCCTGGGCGCCCCGGAAGCGCTTCTCGAACGAGTCGCGCGGGCCGACGAAAGCTCGCGCCTCGCTGCGCGACACCTTGGCCAGCGGGCGACCCAGATCGGCGCCCCAGCGCAGGGCCAGCTCGACGTCGTTCGTCTCCAGCGCCTTTGCCACCAGACCGGACAGGCTCTCGCCCGCGCGCATGGTGACGGTTCCGTCTCCCGGAATTTCGGCCAGCGTGCGCGACAGGAACAGGGCCTGACGGCGCGCCCCCGAGGCGGCGATCGCCTCCACCAGCCGCTGCAGTCGATCCAACCGGCTATGTCCTGGCTTCGCGTCTTCCTCGAGGGCGCCGCGGCCGCGGGCCCGCGCCACCTCCTCGCCCAGGCGCCGCGCCCGCACCGGCTTGCCGGCCGCCAGCGCCGCGAACGCCTGCTCCAAGCGATCGGACGCGCCCGGCTTCGCCGCGGGGGCGGGCACCAGGCTCGCGGGCGGCGGCAAGGGGATCACGATGGGCTGGGTGTCATCGTGGGGAAGCTCGGCCGTTGCGTGGGCCCCCATCCCGCGGCGACCGAACAGGCCGCGGCCCAGGGCCCGGGTCGCGGCCTTTTCGCCGTCGAGCGCGTCCAGGAAAGCGTCGCCTTCGGCCGGCGCCAGGCGCGCCGTCAGCGTGCGCACACCGAACACCAGCGCCACCGACGGAGGCGCCTCGGCGGCTGCCTGCTTCAGCTCCGCCGCGGCGGCCACCAGCTCGCCGCACGCCACCAGCGCATCCGCCAGGCGCGCCCGGATCCGTCCCCGGCTGACGGGATCGGCCGTGGCCGCCAGGGCCCGCCGAATGTCGTCCAGCCGGCCGCGGGCGGGTGCCGCGTTGTGAACCGCGCTATCCGTCACCGCGGGCGAGCGTATCACCATTGCCCAGGGCTTCGCGACGGCCGCCGGGGCGGGCGCGGGCCGGCGGCGATTCAGCGGCCCCCGTTGAACCTCGTATCGCGCGGCGGAACATGGGCTGCTAGATTTCCGGCCCTCTAAATGACGACTCAGCCTAATTCCTCCGCGCCTCGAAAAATGCCGGAGGCCGACGCCTTCGCGGTCATCCTGGCGGGCGGCGGCGGCACCCGGCTGTGGCCGGCCAGCCGGCGCAAGCGCCCCAAGCAGCTGCTGCACCTGGGCGGCGGCGAATCGCTGCTGGAGGCGGCCGTGCGGCGGGCGCGGGCGCTGTTCGGCGAGGGACGGACGTTGATCGTGACCGCTGCCGATCAGGAAGAGCAGATTCGCCGCGAGCTGCCGGACCTGCCGCCGGGCGACATCGTGGTCGAGCCCGAGCCGCGCAACACGGCCGCCGCCGTCGGTCTGGGCGCGGCGGAGGTGTACCGGCGCCGGGGCCCGGGCGCGCTGCTGGCGGTGCTGCCGGCGGACCCCCACATCGGCGACGAGCCGGCCTTTGCGAACGCGATCCGCACGGCGCTGGCCCATGCCAGCGAATCGATCGTCACGATCGGCTTGCAGCCGACGCACCCCGAGACGGGGTTCGGCTACATCCGGCGGGGCGCCCCGGTCGCCGGTTCGAACGACACCTTCGCCGTGGAGGCGTTCGTCGAGAAGCCGACGCGCGAGGTGGCCGAGGCCTACGTCGCGTCGGGGAACTACCTGTGGAACTCGGGCATGTTCTTCCTCAGCGCGGGGCGAATGCTGGAGGAGGCCCGCCGGCACCTGCCCGCGCTGGGAACCGTGCTGGACGCGGCGGTGGCGGCCGGCGATTTCCGCTCGGCCGTGCATGCGGGGTATGCGCAGGCCCCCAAGATCTCGATCGACCACGGCATCATGGAGAAGGCGTCCGGTCTGCGGGTGGTGTCCGCGTCGTTCGGATGGAACGACGTGGGCAGCTGGGCGGCGCTGCCCAGCATCCGGCCCCTGGATGCCGCGGGGAACGTGGTCATCGGCGGCGCCACGGTCGAGGCCACCACCGGCAGCGTCGTGGTCAGCGAGCCGGGCGCGCCCTTCGTCGGCGTGGTGGGCGTGCGCGACCTCATCGTCGTGGCCACCGCCGACGCCATCCTGGTCACGCACAAGGACAACGCGCAGGAGGTGCGGCGCATCGTGGACGCGGCGGCCGCCGCCGGACGAAAGGATCTGCTGTGAACCCGCGCGTCTTTCGCGAGTACGACATCCGGGGCGTCGCCGACCGGGACTTCCCCGACGACTTCGTGACCGATCTGGGCCGCGCCATCGGCACGGCCCTGGCCGAGGACGGCGCCCGCACCATCACGCTGGGCCGCGATTGCCGGGTCTCCTCCCCGCGCATCCACGCGGCGCTGCGCGCCGGGCTGCTGTCGACCGGCCTCGACATCATCGACGTGGGCGTGCTGCACAGCCCGGGGCTGTACTTCTCGGTGTTTCACCTGAACACCGACGGCGGCGTCATGGTGACCGCCAGCCACAACCCCTCCGAGGACAACGGCTTCAAGATCGTCCAAGGACGCAGCACCATTCATGGCGCGGCCATCCAGCGCCTGCGCACCATCATCGAGCAGCGGCGGTTCCGGGTGGGCCAGCGGCCCGGCACCGTGCGCGATCACGCGATCCTGCCCGACTACATCGACACGGTGGCCGGGAATGTGTCGCTGGGCGCGCGGCGGTTCAAGGTCGTGGTCGACGGCGGCAACGGCACGGGGGGACTGTCGATCCTGCCCATCCTGGACAAGCTGGGCGTGGAGTACGAGGCGCTGTACTGCGAGCCCGACGGGCGCTTCCCCAACCACCATCCCGATCCCACGGTGCCCGAGAACCTGGCCGCCTTGCGCGAGCGGGTGCTGGCCACGGGCGCCGAGCTGGGCATCGCGCTGGACGGTGACGCCGACCGCGTGGGCGCCGTCGACGGCAACGGGCGCATCATCTGGGGCGATCAGCTGGTGATGCTGTTCGCGCGAGAGATCCTGTCGCGCAAGCCGGGCGCCACGTTCGTCAGCGAGGTGAAGTGCAGCCAGGCCCTGTACGACGAGATCGGGCGCATGGGCGGCCGGGCCGTGATGTGGAAGGTGGGCCACTCGCTGATCAAGGTGAAGATGAAGGAGGAGGCGGCGGCGCTGGCCGGCGAGATGTCCGGGCACATGTTCTTCGCGGACCGCTGGTTCGGCTTCGACGACGCCGTGTACGCGGGCGTGCGCCTGGTCGAGCTGCTGACGCGATCGCCGCAGACCCTGGCCGAGCTGTACGACACGCTGCCGGTGCTGCACAACACCCCCGAGATCCGCATGGAATGCCCCGACGACATCAAGTTCGAGGTGGTGACGCGGGCGGTGGCGGCGTTCCGGGCCGGCTATCCGGTGGTCGACATCGACGGCGCGCGCGTGACGTTCCCCGGGGGCTGGGGCCTGGTGCGCGCCTCGAACACGGGGCCGGTGCTGGTGCTGCGCTTCGAGGCGAATTCACCGGAGCGCCTGGGAGAGATCCAGACGATGGTGGAGTCCCAGCTGGCGGTGCTGATCGACGACGTGCGGAGAGAACTGCCGGCGCATGGGTGACGAGTCCGAGAGCTTCGCGGCCGACCTGCTGGCCGAGGTGCCGCTGTTCCAGCTGCTGAGCGACGACGAGCGTCACCTGCTGGCGGCAGAGCTGGACATCGTCCGCTACGCCGTGGGCGAGACGGTGTTCAACACCGGCGACCCCGGCGACTCGATGTACGTCATCCGCAAGGGCGAGGTGGAGGTCTTCTTCAAGGACGACACGGGCGAGAAGATCGTGCTCGAGACGGCCAGCGAGGGGGACTTCTTCGGCGAGCTGTCGCTGCTGGACAGCGGCCCGCGGACCGCGTCGGTGATCGTGACGCGGGCGCTGGAGGCCCTGCACGTCGACCGGCGCGACCTGGATCATCTGCTGAAGCTGCAGCCGGCGGCGGCGCTGGAGCTGCTGACGGCGATGGGCCGGCGCACGCGCGTCACGGCGGACCTGCTGCGCCACACCGCCTCGCGCAACGTGAACCAGGCGGCCAAGGATCAGCGCACGACGATCCAGCGGGCGGCGGACGCCATCGCCGCCTGGAGCGGCAGCATCGTCTTCCTCATGCTGCACTGCCTGCTGTTCGCGGCCTGGATCATCATCAACATGGGCCTGATCCCGGACGTCCCCATCTTCGATCCATATCCGTTCGGGCTGCTGACGATGGCCGTGTCGCTGGAGGCCATCATCCTCTCGGTGTTCGTGCTGCTCAGTCAAAACCGACAGGTGGCGAAGGATCGGGTGCGGGCGGACATCGAGTACGAGGTGAACCTCAAAGCCGAGCTCGAGATCGCGCACCTGCACGAGAAGATCGACCACATGTCCTACGAGATCCTGGCGCGCCTGGGGAAGCCCGCGCCGGCCGGGACGACAGGTTCGGCCGGTTCGTCGGGTTCACCTCCTTCGACTTCGGGTGCTTCCGCCTCATCTGCTTCCTCGGCCTCGTTGCCGTCGGCCATTCCGCCGTCGTCTCGACGATCGTCGGGGTAGTTCAGCACATCGGGATCGGCGGCGTCGCGGGGAGGCGTCGCTCCGTTACGCTTACGCTCGGGGGCGGGCGGGACCAGGGGACTCCGCCCTCGGGTCGCTCGCCTACGTCGGTGGTGCTCGGTTCCCGCCTGCGGCGGGACCCTCCGCTCCAGCGAGGCGTCGCTCGCTCGGGCTCCGGCTGGCAACCGGCCCCGCAGACGGGGCCGGAGCGCCTGCGCACGCCCCTCGGGAGGAGTCCCCTGGCCCCGCCCGCCACTCGAAGCTAGCGCTCCACTACGCTCTCTCGTTCTTCAGGCGACTTAGCAGCGCCTACCGATGCCCCCACACGGGCCAAGCATTCAATGAAGCGTTGCCCCGCTACTCGGAGCCGCGGACGGGGGTGTTCCCGTCGAATGCGAGACATGCGCTAGCGGAACGAGGATTCTACGCAATTGATACAGACGAAGGCCCTGACAATGCCGTGGAGGAGTTCTTCGCCTCTCGTCGAGCGCGCGTCGAAAGCCACCTCGCGGCAAGTAGCAACTGTTCCTTGTCGGAGCGAGCAATCGCGACCGGATAGCCCTCGAAACGTTCGGGAGTAGCTGATCCCCGTCGAAGGGAAGTGGCGCGGGACGACTCGAGGCTGATCGATTTTGCCTTTGCAGCGGCCATCCAAAAGAACCTGAACACCGCAGGAGCGTAGTGGAGCGCTTGCATCGAGCGCGGGCGGGGATGGAGGGGGTCGTTCCCGAGGGGCCTACGGAGGCGCTCCGGCCCCGTCTGCGGGGCCGGTTGCCAGCCGGAGTAGGAGGGCGAGACGTGTCGCCGGAGCGGAGACTTCCACCGGAGGTGGAAGTCGAGCACCGCCGACGTAGGAGCCCGACCCGAGGGGACGACTCCCTCCGTCCCCGCCCGCCCTCGAGCGTGAGCAAAATGAAGCGACGCCCCCTGAGCCGACCTCGCCGATCACCCCGCGGGGATGAGGACGGACCAAATCGCCGATCCCGCGAACAGGTAGATCAAGGCACCGATTGCCAGGAACGGACCGAAAGGCACCTCGATGCGCGCGAATGTTTCGTCCGCCTCGGAATCCAACGACTCAGGCGGCGGGGGTGGGGGCGCATTCGCCGGCGGCGGTAGGGGCGCATTCGCCGGCGGCGACGAAGATCGCGGTGCGTCGCGGCGGCGGAGGAGGAGCAACGGGATGGAGATGACGCTGCCGATGATGGCGGCGATGAAGAGGACGACGGGGATGGAGCGCCAGCCCAGCACCGCGCCGATCAGCGCCAGCAGCTTCCCGTCCCCCAGACCCAGGCCCTCCCTCTTCAGCACGTAGTAATAGAAGTCCGCGATCAGCCGGACGACCAGGTAGCCCACCGCCGCGCCGATGGCGCGGTCGGTCCAGGGGACGTCGTGGGCGGCGAAGGCCGCCGCGAAGAAGATGAACGTGCCGGGAATCGTGATGATGTCGGGCAGCCGCTTCGTGTCCAGGTCGATGAAGGCCAGGACCACCAGCGTGCCCATCCAGGCGAAGTACAGCGCGAACCGCCCCAGGCGCACGGCGGTCGCCTCGCCCAGGTCGCTGCCCGTGAACTGCCAGAAGATGGCGGCCGCCAGCACCGCCGTCAGCGCCTCGACCAGGGGATATCGCACCGAGAAGTGCGTGCCGCACGTGCGGCAGCGACCCCGCAGCCACAGGTACGACAGCACCGGGACGTTGTCCCAGGCCCGCACCGGCGTGCCGCACACCATGCAGCGCGACGCCGGACGCACCACCGATTCGCCCCGGGGAAGGCGCGCGATCACCACGTTGAAGAAGCTGCCCCAGATGGCGCCCCACACCGCGGCCACGGCCACCGCCGCCGGTGTCGACAGAAAGTCGGTCAAGGCATCCAAGTTTGGTCCCGGCTCCGGTGGGCCCCCAATGTTAAGGTTGGGATGGCTTGTCCGCGAAACTTTTCCCCATGGCCCAGGGCGCCGCGCGCGCGGTGTTGCTGCTGGCGGCCGTCAGCGCGCCGCTGGCCGGCGGCTGCCGGCAGAAGCGCGGCGTGCTGACGCCCCCGGGGGTGGCGGTGGACAATGCCCTGCAAAGCCATCACTTTGCGGAGGGCTTTCGCAAGCTGGGACGCGCCCACCTGCGCAGCAACGTGCACCTGGCGGCGGGCCTGGACGGCGCCCCCGCCGACAGCGTCACCACTGACAGCGACATCTGGATGGACGATCAGGGAAACTGGCGCCTCGTCGATCTGAACGACAAGGACGGCGGCCGCGAGATCGTTCTTCACGGGCACGAGCTGGCGATCGCGCTACGCTATGGACGCATGATCCGACGTCCCGCAGAGGATCCCGAGCCGCTGCGCCTGCTGGCGCAGGGTGTAGGCGGGCCCTCGGCAGCCTGGGATCTGCTGCGCGACGTGACCACCGTGGACGACTTCGGCAGTGACACCTTCCAGGGGCGGAAGGTCCACGTCTACAAGCTCACGAAGTCGGCGCACCCGGCCGCGCCCCTGACGAAGCTGGAGCCTGGCGATCGGCAGGCCTGGCGAAAGACGCTGGTCGCCGACAAGGTGGAAGGGACGATCATGATCGACGAGCAGCTGGGCATCCCGCTGCTGGCGGAGATTCACGGCGCCTACACCATGCGCCGCGCGGACGCCGGCGCCGGAAAAGACACCAGCGAAGGGACACCCATGCACGGCGCCGTGGATGCGCGGGTGTCGATCGAGGAGATTGGCAGCAGCCCCGTCATCGCCGAGCCCGAAGCGGACGACCTGGCCCCGCGCCAGCGCACCGTCCCGGACGAGCGGGCCATGCTGGGGGGCCTGCCCCGGGCTCCCGCGCGCCCGCACGGAGCGCGCGACTGAGCGCACCGGGCCGAGAACAGAGGACCAACGTGAGCGATGAACAAAGTCCGCAGCGGCCCGGAGAGGAAGCGGAGCTGATCGCGTTCCCCGGCGCACAGTCCCGCGCCGACGCGACGGATGACATCAGCATCGACCACCTCGAGGCGAACCGGGCGCTCATCGTGCGGCGCTCGTTGCTGGCCTCGGCGGTGGGCGGTCTGGTGCCACTGCCCGTGATGGACGACTACCTGGCGGGGCGGGTGCGCGCGGGCATGCTGATGCAGCTGGCCGAGCGCCGGCGCGTCGACATCCTGCCCTCGTCGGCCGAGCTGCTGGCTGACCCGCGCGAGGGGACGGCGGCGCGGAACGTCACCATGACGGCGGCGACGCTGCTGGCTTTCAAGCTGGCCTGGCGAAAGTTCTTCCTGCTGGTGGCAGCGGGGCGGCGCGCCGAGGAGATGGCCACCACGTTTCAGGTGGGCACGCTGTTCGACCACTTCTGCGCGAAGCTGCACGTGGGCGCCGGGCTGGATCGCGACGCCGCGATGCGACTGCGGCAGGCAATGTTCGCGGCCATTCGCGACTGCGAGCGCGCCACGCTGGTGGACGCCTTCCGGGACGGGGGATCGCTGCTGGGGCGATCGCTGGGGGAGGCGCCCGAGTGGGTGTCGCGGCGGGTGCAGAAGGCGGCCGAGCTGTATGTCGCCTCGGGCGGGCGCCCGGACGCCGCCCGCGCGGCCGAGGACACGCCGCTGGCACCGGACGAGGCGCGCTGGATCGATCGCGCCGCATCGCGCGTGGAAGAGCGGCTGAGCCGGCTGGGAGACGGCTACCTGCGCGCCCTGCTGACCCGCTTCGAGGAGCGCTGGAACGGCGACCAATCTTTGGTACCATGAGCCGCACCCCCAAGGTTCCACCCAGCGCGCGAGCATCATTGCCCTCACAGTCGAAAAAGAAGAACGCGACATCAGGCCGAAGCAGCGGCGCCACCGGCCCGAAGAAGCCGGCGGGCGGCGGCGGCAAACCCGGTCGCAAGATCGCCGTCAAACCGGGCGGCAAGCCGAGCATCAAGGTCTCCGGCAGCGCGAGCGCCGGAGCCGGCGGCTCGAAGAAGACCAAGGCGGGCCGGGGCGGCAAGGTCAACGCGCCCAGGCGAGCCCCCGGTCGGGTCGAATCGCTGACCCCGTCCAAAGCCGCAGACGGGCGTAAGTCCCGCCAGTCCGGCGAATCGCTCGAGGTGGCCAAGGTCGCCATCGACGCCGCGCTCGACAAGAAGGCGTTGCTGCCCGTGCTGATCGACGTGTCGGCGATGGCCAGCTACACGGACTTCATCGCCATCGTCAGCGGGCGCAGCGACCGGCATGTCGACGCCATCGCCGAGGGCGTGCTGCAGGCGATGAAGGCGCGCGGCCGTTCTCTGCTGGGCCAGGAGGGCAGCGGCAGCGGGCGCTGGACCCTCCTCGACTTCGGGGACGTCGTGGTGCACGTGTTCTATCACCCCGTGCGCGAGTTCTACGATCTCGAAAGCCTGTGGGTGGATGCGCCGCGCTTGCCGCTGAAGATCCCGCCCGAGTCCGTCATGGCCCAGCCTGACGCGCTGTACGGGAACCTCTGAGCGCAGCGCCCGAAGCACCAGCGAAGGCGCGTTGAAGCTGGTCATCCTGGCCGTCGGCAAGATGCGCGACCGGAACCTCGGCGCCGCCTGCGACGACTATCTGGATCGGGCGCGGCGTCACCTGCCCATCGACGTCGTCGAGGTGGATGACGACGCGGCCCTGTTGCGGCGGCTGGCCAACGCCAGCGGCGAGATCGTGGCGCTGGAGGTGGGCGGCGAGGCCTGGGATACCGCCAGGCTGACCAGCTACATCTCCGAAGGCATGCTGCACGGACAGCGCACGGTGACCTTCCTGATCGGCGGCAGCGACGGCCTGCCCGCGGCGGCCGTGGCCCGTGCGAAGCGGAAGCTGTCGCTGTCGGCGATGACCTTGCCTCATCGGCTGGCGCGCGTGGTGCTGTGCGAACAGCTGTACCGCGCGCTGTCGATCATCAAAGGCGAACCGTATAACCGTTGATGGGAACCCTAAAAGGGGTTCCCATACCCTCCCGCGACGACTCCGCTCGGCTTAGCCGAGCTCCGTCAACGCGATCAACCGTTGATGGGAACCCTAAAGGGGTTCCCATACCCTCCCGCGACGACTCCGCTCGGCACAGCCGAGCTCCGTCAACGCGATCAACCGTCGACAGGTATCATCAAAGCGTTCGGGCGTCGGCTACGGCAGGGTCAGGTCGTCCATCATGCCGGTCATCATGATCAGCGACAGCACCGTCCAGGACTCCTGGTAGTACTGGCTGCCCGCGAACAGCATGTCCGTGGCGACGTCGGCGTAGCCCTGGTCGCGCAGCATGGCGTAGTCGGGTGAGGACATCGCGCCGACGGCCGCCGGCCCCACGAACGCCGCCGCCTGGTTGCCCACCGACGCGGAACCCGGATGCTCGGTGCCGTCCAGGTTGTAGCCGTCGACCAGGTTGTACGCGCCCTTCATCTGATAAAACGCGCTGATCTTCTTCAGGTAGTCCGCCGCCATGGCCTCGTTGTTCCAGCAGTAGTCCTGGGCCAGGCGGAACGGCGTGCGGCACGAGTCCAGCTGGTGATACGTGGGATCGCTGGTGCCCGGTCGCCCCATGGGAACGCCCGCCGGCGTGGACCAGGCGGGAACCAGCCCGTTCGACTGATTCTTGTTCGCCGCGTTCAGCGTCGCGTTGATGACCTTGTAGCAGGTGCTGACCGCGTTGTTCCAGTTGCTGGTCTGGTTCGTGGCGCGGCCGAACGCGCGATAGAACGCCGGCGCGAAGTACGAGATGTTGATGACCGATCCGCCGCCCCCGCCCTGATCGCCCGGCGTGGGAACGTCGCCCATCGTGTGATCGATCTCGTACTTCCAGATCAGGTTGATCTGCGCCGTGGCCAGCTCCAGGTAGCTCTTCGACAGGCTGCCCTTGCCGCCCCACTTCTTGTCGGCCATCAGCAGCGCGAACGCCATGTCCTCGTCCGCGTCGGTGGCGCCGCCCGTCCCCAGCACCGTGCGGTCCGGACCGATGTACCAGTTCATCAGGCCGTTCGCGTCCAGGAACTGCTGCGTGTAGTTCCAGAACTTGTCGAAGCTGTCCTGGTCATCCATGTACACCGAGATCAGCATCGCGTAGGCGCTGCCCTCGGAGACCGACGAGTTGACCACCGCGCCCGAGGAGTTCGGCCGCAGCAGGCGCAGGCCGTTCGTGCCCGCGCCGTCGCTGGTGACGATGTCCTTCTTCCACTTCGTCCAGGCCGCCGTGGTGTCGGCCACCTTCGCCGCCGCCGGCGCCGTGCAACGGCCCCCGCGGGGAATGATGACGGCCGACGGTGCCGCGCCTCCGCCGCCGCCGGCCGCCCCACCGCTGCCCGGGGCGCCGCCGCCGCTGGGCACGCCGCCCGTGGCAGTCCCGCCGCCGCTTCCCATCACGCCGCCGCTGCCGCTCCCGCCCGAGGACGTGGCCCCGCCCGTCCCGTTCGTGCCGCCGCTCGCGGTGGCGCCGCCGGTGGCCGGGACGCCGCCACTGGCGGTGACCCCGCCGCTTCCCTTCGCGCCGCCGCTGGCGGAAGAACCACCCGAGGCAGAGGTGCCGCCACTTCCCGTGGCGCCGCCGCTGCTGGACGCTCCTCCGGACCCGCTGCTGCCGCCCGAGCCGCTGGCGCCGGCGCTGGGCGAGCACGCGCCGGCGAACGGGAGCAGCAACAGGCCGGCGGCCAGCAGGGCGCGCGATCGACGAAACAGCGAGGCGATGGCGGGGGTCATTCCGTCTCCCTGGATCAAGAGTGCGAGAGCAAGAGGGGCTCCGCGCCGGCATACGCCGGCCGCGGAGAGCGCGCGAACGTCGGACGTCGCGCGGACTACTTGATGTCGAGCAGCTCGACCTCGAACAGCAGCGTGGCGTTCGGCGGGATGACGCCGCCGGCGCCGCGCGCGCCGTAACCGAGCTCGGGCGGGATCAGCAACGTGCGCTTGCCGCCCACCTTCATCCCCGCGACGCCCTCGTCCCAGCCCTTGATCACCTGGCCCTTGCCCAGGCCGAACGAGAAGGGGCTGCCATGATCGTGGGAGCTGTCGAACTTGCCGCCCTTGGCGCCGTCCTTCCACAGCCAGCCGGTGTAGTGCATCACGCAGGTCTTGCCCGCCGCCGCCGTCGCCCCCGTACCGGGCGTCGTGTCCTCGAGCTGCAGACCGCTGTTCGTCGTCGTCATCGCCATGTCGATGGGATCCTTTGTAGGGAGAGGGAGCACCACCATTCCCGTCGCCGCCTCGCAGTCTGCGGATGCTAGCGCAGATATAATGACGAGGGGGGTCGCATTTGATGCCCAACACGTTCATGCAGGCCCGGACGGTTCACTCGAGGCTGATAGGGCTCGCCCTCGCGACCGCCCTGGCCGGCTGCGGCTCGCCGGCAGGCAACAGGGGAGGCTCGGGCGGCTCGTCGGACACGGGCGGTGCCTCGGCCTCGGGCGGCACCTCGCCCGGGGGAACGGGCGGCACCTCGCCCGGGGGAACGATCGGCAGCGCGTCCGGCGGCATGACCGGCAGCGGCGGTGTCGCGCCGGGCAGCGGCGGCGCAGCGCCGGGGACGGGCGGTCTGGCGGCTCCGGGTGGCGCGCCGGGCGGCGCCGGCACCAGAGGCTCGGGCGGTCGCTCGGGCTTCGGCGGCGCCCGCGGCTCCGGCGGCATGACGGGCGCGGCGGGCGCGAAGGGCTCGGGGGGCGCGACCACGGGGAACGGCGGCGCAGGCGGGTGCACGCCCGACTACGCCTGCAAACCGGCGGCGCCCGACACCGGTGATTACTACGCCGACTGCGTGACGCGCGTGAACCAGTTTCGCGCCTGCGTCTGTCTGCCGCCGCTGGCCCGCTGGAACGCCGGCGAGGCCTGCGCCGACATGGACGCCGCCTACGATCCCTCGCACAGCGCGCACGCCGGATTCATCGCCGGCATCTGCTCGCCCGAGGGCAGCGCCCAGGACGAGTGCCCGGGCTGGGGCTCGGCCACCCAGGTCATCAGCGGCTGCCTGCAGCAGATGTTCGACGAGGGACCGCCGCCGACCGCCGACTGCACCGGCGACTGCTACGAGATGCACGGCCACTTCATCAACATGACGAACACGCGCTACACGAAGATCGCGTGCGGCATAGCCACCGTGAACGGCAAGGTGACGGCCGTCCAAGATCTGCAATGACCTGCAGTCAATCTGCAGTGGCTCAGCCGCTGGCCGCCGACGGTTCCAGGTGCACGCGGATCTTTCCCGCGTCCAGGGTCAGGTGCACGCGGCCGCCCGGCACCTCGGCGAACGAATCGAAGGCGGCGTCCTCCAGGTGCCTGGTCAGGATCGACACCAGCCCCCGCGCGCCGGTCTCGCGCTTCAAGCCCTCGGCCACCAGGTGCCCCAGCACCGCGTCGTCGACGACCAGCGCGAACCCCTCGTCCTCGAACTCGCGCACCAGCTTGTCGACGACGTTGGTGCGCAGGATGTCCATCAGCGTGGTGGCGTCCAGCGCCTCGAACGGCACGAAGCGGCCAAACCGCGCCAGCAGCTCGGGCAGGAAACCGAACGTCTGCAGGTTGGCCAGGTTCTCGACCTCACCGGCGGTGAAGCTGACGGCGATGCCCGCGCCGGCGTGCAGCGCCGCCTGCTCGCGCCCGAACCCGATGCGATCGACGGCGGCGCGGTTGCGCACGATCTGGTGGAAGCCCGAGAAGGCGCCCGCCGCCACGAAGGCGACGTCCGCGGTCGAGAGCACCAGATGATCTCCATACGAGGAGTGCGTGATCTCCATCGGCACCACCACGTCCGACGACTCGAGCATCTTCAGCAGCTCGCGCTGCACGCCCATCCCCGTCACGTCCTTCGTGGTGCCGGCGCCGGCGAACACCGCGTTGTTCTGGCCCGAGGCGATCTTGTCGAACTCGTCCAGACAGACCACCCCGATCGAGGCGAGCAGCGGGTTGTCGTCCGCCGCGTGCAACAGCCGCGTCAGGATGGTGCTGGGGTCCTGCCCCACGTACCCCGTCTCGGAGTAGGTGGTGATGTCGATGATGACCGTGGGCAGCCGCAGCACGTGCTGGAACAGCAGCTCGACCAGGAACGTCTTCCCGCATCCGGTAGGCCCGGCCAGCAGCATGTTCATCTTCGGCAGCAGGGACTCGCGCTTCGCGCCGTCCAGGTAGATGCGCTTGATGCGCCGCACGTGGCGGTAGGCGAGCAATGACATGGCCCGGCGCGCCTCGGGCTGGCCTCGATAGCCCAGCTCCTCGAGCTTGGCGAAGATGGCCTTGGGCGACAGCACGGGCAGCTCCCGCACGAACTTGATGAAGTGCTCGAGCCCCGACTTGCGGTACTTCTTTAGCGGCTCCACGCCCTTCGAGATTAACACCGGGCGCTCGGGTGACCACCGCGCCGTAACACCGGCCGGCGGCTTCGTTTCGCCATGGTGACGCAAGTGATCCCGCCGGGGCGCGTTTGCCTCAAGCGGCGCGCAGTGAGCTGCGGAGCTGCCGCAACAGCGTGGTCCCTCGCCGCTCATCGCGATCACGGCGACGCAGCAGGGCCAGCACCGCCCCCTCGGCGCCGTGCAGATCGCCCTCGCCCCTGACGGGGGCCAGCGCCGCCGCCAGCGATCCGTCCAGGTACGACGCGATCACGTGCGGATGGATGTAGCACTTGCGACAGACGGCCGGTGTGTTGCCCAGCCGCTCGGCCACCTCTTCGACGGCGCGCACCACCTCCTTGTGGGTGGGCTTCTTGCGCCCCGCCGTGGCCGCTCTCCCGGCTGGCGGCCGGCGCGCGTTCGATCGGGCGCTCGCCTGCCCCTGCACGGCCTCGCCGATCGCCCTCAGCGACAGGGCCGCCAACACGGTGCCTGCCCAGGTGCGGAAGTCCTTCGCCGTGAACTCCTGGCCCGCGACCTCGTGGATGTAGGCGTTCACGTCTGCCGAGTCGATGGTGGCCGGCTTTCCGTCCTCGTCGAGGTACTGGAACAGCTCGTGGCCCGGCAGATCCCGGCAGCGCCGCACCATGGCGGCCAGCCGCCGATCGTGGAGGGTGATGCGGTGGAAGACGCCGCTTTTCCCGCGAAAGTGAAAGGTCACGTCCGAAGCGTGCACGTCGACGTGGCGGTCCTGCATGGTCGTCAGCCCGAACGAGCCGTTCTCGCGGGCGTACTCCTCGTTGCCGACGCGAATGAACGTCGTCTCCAGCAGACGCACCACCAGCGCCAGCACCTTTCGCCGCGGCAGACCGGGCAGGCGCAGATCGGCGGCCAGGCGGCGGCGCAGCGCCGGCAGTGCGCGCCCGAACTCGGCGAGGCGCGCGTACTTGGTGCTGTCGCGCTCGTCTCGCCAGCGCGGGTGGTAGCGGTACTGCTTGCGCCCCCGCGCGTCCCGTCCGGTCGCCTGCAGGTGGCCGTTCGGCTCCGGGCAGATCCAGACGTCCGTCCAGGCCGGTGGGATGGCCAGCTTGCGGATGCGCTCCAGCGTGGCCGCGTCGTGCACCTTGCGGCCGTGCGCGTCCACGATGGCGAAGGTGGGCACCCAGGTGCCGCCCCGCCCTCGCGTCTTGCCGATCACACGTCTCCCCAGGCCTGGGGTCCGGTCGTCGACGTGGCGGAGCCCGGCGTGCCGCGCGGCGCCCACCGGATCCTTCATCATGTTCTTCACGGCCCGAAGCCGGGGGCGGCGCACTTGACGAGCGGTCACCTCGCGGGTGTTTGCAGGCGGCATGCCGCGTCCGGCGGGCGCCAGCGTGCAGGCGCGAGGGCGCGCCGGGAAAGCGTGCCGGATCGTCGTTGACGAAGGGGGGGGCGGCTGGGAAACTGCCCGCTCTTTTCACCCGGTTTGACCCGGGCCGTCCTGTTCAGCCGTTCCGCGGTCGTTCGTCACCAGAAGGAGCCGTCGTTATGTCCGAGTCGTTGTTCACCTCCGAAAGCGTCACCGAAGGCCACCCCGACAAGCTGTGCGATCAGGTCTCCGATGGAATCCTCGATGCCCTGCTGAAGGGTGACAAGACCTCACGCGTCGCCTGCGAGACGTTGACCAAGACGGGCTTCGTCATGGTGGCCGGCGAGGTCACCTCCAGCGCCACCATCGACATCCCCAAGATCGTGCGCGGTGTGGTCAAGGAGATCGGGTACAGCCACTCGGACATGGGCTTCGACTGGCAGACCTGCGGCATCATGGTCGCCCTCGAGCAGCAGTCGCCCGACATCGCCCAGGGCGTGGACGGCAAGGGCGTCTACACGCGCGACGAGCAGGGCGCCGGCGATCAGGGAATGATGTTCGGCTACGCCTGCGACGAGACCACCGAGCTGATGCCGATGCCGATCCAGACGGCGCACAAGCTGGCCAAGCGCCTGGCCGACGTGCGCAAGAAGGGGGTGGTCGACTTCCTGCGCCCCGACGGCAAGAGCCAGGTCACCGTCCGTTACGCCGAGGACGGCCGCCCGCTGGCCATCGACGCCGTCGTCGTGTCGACCCAGCACAGCGAGGACGTGAAGTACAAGACGCTGAAGGAAGCCGTGATGGAGGAGGTCATTCGCCCCGTGGTCCCCGCGGCCATGGTGTCGAACAAGACCAAGTACTACATCAACCCGACCGGGCGCTTCGTGGTGGGCGGCCCCATGGGTGACTCGGGCTTGACCGGCCGCAAGATCATCGTCGACACGTACGGGGGTATGGGCCGCCACGGCGGCGGCGCGTTCTCCGGCAAGGATCCCTCGAAGGTCGATCGCTCGGCCTGCTACTACGCGCGCTACATCGCGAAGAACATCGTGGCCGCGGGCCTGGCGAAGCGCGTCGAGGTGCAGGTGGCGTACGCCATCGGCGTGGCCGAGCCGGTGTCCCTGCTGGTGCACACGTTCGGCACCGGCACGATCCCCGAGGACCGCATCGCCGAGCTGGTGCGCGCGAACTTCGACTGCCGCCCCGGCGCGCTGATCCGCGAGCTGAACCTGCTGCGTCCCCTGTACCAGAAGACGGCCGCCTACGGTCACTTCGGCCGCAGCGACGGCGACTTCCCCTGGGAGAAGACGAACAAGGCCGACGCGCTGAAGTCGGGCGCGAAGAAGTTCCACGCCGCCGGCGCCTCGAACGGCACCAGCGCCGCGGCAAAGCCGGCCAAGCGCCGCGCCCCCGCCGCCGCCGTCTAGCCCCGCCCGGGACGCTCCCACCGCCGCCGTCCGAGGCCCAGCGCGCGGCGGTGCCGACCGCCTCTTCCCCAGGGAGAGGCGGCGGCTCCCCGGGCAATGTCGCACGCCGGCGCCCGCCCTCCCCGGTTGCCCTCCCCCTTGCGGGAGAGGGTCAGGGTGAGGGGCAAACCGATGGCACGGTCCGCCGGAAAAGCGGCGGCCGTCCCCGACTGGTGGTAACTCTGAGGGTTGCATGCGCACGCAGGGCCCTCGATCCTCCAGGCGTCGCCGCGGCTGGCGGGCGCTCGCCGGCCTGACGCTGGGCGCGCTGCTGGCCGCTGCGCCGTTGACCGGCGCCCACGGCGCCAGCGAGCGCCGGCACATCGACGCGCGCACCGGCATGCTGGACGTGCCGCTGGATGAGCTGGTGGTCGCGGTCCGGCGGAAGGACCGGGCAGAGATCGGTCGGGTGGCCGAGCGCATCGGACCGGCGCGTCTGGCCGAGGCGCTGCGCCGGACCGACGCGCAGGGCGTCCAGGCGGCGCTGACCGGCATCGTGACGTTGCCGGGACGGGCGCGCCTGATCGGCGCCGTCACCGAGCTGCTCAGCGTCTCGGACGCGACGGTGGCGGCCGCGGCGGCGCGCGCGCTGGGAGAGATCATGGCGCCGGCCACCATCGCCGAGCTCGATGACTGGGACGTCCCGGCGGACATGGTCGCCGCCGCATGCGGCACCCTGCGCGCGGCGGCGCTGCTGCCCACCAACGCCACCCTGATCCGCCTGGCCGCGCTGGAGGCGATGGGCGACACGCTGACGGTGTGCCGGAGCACCCAGGATCTGCTCGCGCTGCTGAAGGACCCCACGCCCTCGATCCGGCGCGCCGCCGCGCTGGTGACCCGGCCCCAGCAGCGACTGGCCACGGGCGGCTTCGCCCAGGGAACACGCGACGTCGATCCGGGCGTGGCCTCCGCCTCCGTGGCGGCGCTGTGCGAGGCCATGGCCGAACCGGCCCTCTGGCCGAAGGGCGGCGTGCGTGAGCCGATCTGGGACCAGACCCGACAGCTCGCCCGCCGGATGGCGGTGGCGCCGGCCACACCTGCCGATGACGCGGTCGAGATGCTGGATTGCCTGGATCCGACGCTGGCCAGCGATCGCCAGATCTTGGATGGCATGCGCGCGCGCAAGAAGACGCCGCTGGGGGAGCGGGCGGCCGCCATCCTGGCCGCGCCAGCGGTTCCCGGCGCGCGGACGTCCCCGTGAGCGGCAGCGACGTCGAACCGGCGGTGCTGCCGGTGGTGCCCGCAGCCAGCGCCCCGCGCGACGCCGGCCGCGAGATCGCGCGCGGCGCGCGGCGCCTCAGCGCGCTGACCATGCTGTCGCGGGTGCTGGGCCTGGTGCGCGAGCAGATCTTCGCGGTCACCCTGGGCGCCAGCGGCGTCAGCGACGCTTTTCTCGCCGCCTTCCGCATCCCCAACCTGCTGCGCGATCTGTTCGCCGAGGGCGCGCTGTCGACCGCCTTCGTGCCCACCTATGTGAAGACCCTGAAGCAAGAGGGCCGGCCCGCGGCCTTCTTGCTGGGAAACCGCGTCCTCACCACGTTGACGTTCTATCTGGGCGCGCTGGCCGTGCTGGGCATGGCGTGGCCGGGGCCGGTGGTCCGGCTGGTGGCGGCCGGCTTCTCGCCCGAGAAGCGCGAGCTGACCGCCCACCTGGTGCGGATCATGATGCCGTACCTGCCCATCATCTCGCTGGCCGTGGTGGCGATGGGGGCGCTGAACGCCGAGTCGCGCTACACGGCGCCCGGGCTGGCCTCCTCGATGTTCAACCTGGTGGCCATCGCCGGCGGCGGCACGCTGTTCCTGCTGGGCGTTCCGCCACGCACCGCCGTGATCGTGTGGGCGGTGCTGACGCTGGTGGGCGGCCTGGGGCAGCTGGCGGTCCAGTTTCCACCTTTGTGGAAGCTGGGCTGGCGGCCGGCCTTCGCGCCCGATCTGCGGCTGCGCCACGAGGGGACGCGCCGGATCGCCGCGCTGATGGCGCCGGCCACCCTTTCGGTCGCCGCCGTGCAGATCAACGTGGTGGTGAACACGTCGTTCGCCAGCCTGTGCGCCGAAGGGTCGATCTCGTGGCTGGGATATGCGTTTCGCCTGATGCAGCTTCCCATCGGCGTGTTCGGCGTCGCCATCGGCACGACGTCGCTGACCCACCTGGCGCGCGACGCCGCCGCCAACGACTTCGAGGCGCTGCGGCAGACGCTGCGCCGGGGCATCCAGCTGGTGCTGTTCTTGACGATCCCTTCGACCGTCGGTCTGGCCGTGCTGGGCGAGCCGATCATCGGGCTCATCTTCCAGCATGGCCGCTTCAGCGCGCACGCCACCGTGGAGACGGCGCGCGCGCTGTCGGGGTTCGCCCTGGGTCTGGCCGCCTACTCGGCCATCAAGGTGGTGGCGCCCGCCTTCTACGCGCTGGGCAAGACGCGGGTGCCGCTGTTCGCCAGCCTGGCGGCCGTCGGTTGCAACGTGGTGTGGAACATCCTGACCTTCCGCCGGTTCGGGCACGTGGGCCTGGCGGTGGGCACCTCGATCGCCGCCATCACGAACCTGGCGGTGCTGATCATCGCGTTCCAGATCACCGTCGGTCACCTGATCAACCGCGCCCTGATGGGCGCCATCGGCCGCATCGTGGTCGCCGCCGCCCTGATGGCCGCCGTCATCTGGCCCGCCGCGCGCTGGCTGGCCGCGCACGTCCCGGCCAACACCGCCGGCCGCGCCGTGACGGTGGCGGTCCCGATCGTGCTGGGGACGGTGGTCTACTTCGCGGCGGCGCGTCTGATGAAGGTGGCCGAGCTGGGCGCGCTCATGCGCCGCCGCAAGTGACCGCGGACGCCGCTCAGAACCGCTCGTGCGGCATGCGGTCGCGCGGGCCGCGGAAGTACTGCATCGGCGAGTAGAAGCGCAGGTTCGAGACGCGGCTGGTGTAGATGCACGCGTACGCCTCCACCTGCTCGGCGAACTTGCTGATCTCGTAGCCCTCTCGAAAGATGGGCCCCCAGTGCGGGTTGAAGGCGAAGTCAGTCTCCCGCTCGGCGGCGCGGTGCTCGGCGTAGGTCTGCTTCAGCTCGGCGCGCAGCCGATCGATGTCCTTCTTCACGGCGTTGCGCGCCGACTGCACCTCGGCCGCCTCGGGCGCGCCCTCGTCGCCGTGCAGCCGCAGCAGCGCCCGCATGGCCGATTGCCGCTCGTTCAGCTCGGCGTCCAGCTGGATCAGGCGGGCGTCCAGCCGGTCCAGCGCCGCCAGCCGCGGGCGCATCAGGTCTCCGGTGGTGATCTCGTGCTCCAGCTCTTGCACCACCATGGCGGTGCGCCAGCTGGACGACTTCCGCGAGCGCAGCATGTCGCCGTAGATGTGGTCGCCGATGAACAGCACCTTGTCGCCGCCGATGCGCGCCCGCTCCTCGAAGTGCTTCAGGTTGCCGCCGGCGTACACGCGGCCCCGCACGAACGGCCCCGTCGAGGGGCGCGTCACCGGCGTGCCGTCGCTGGCCAGATCGACGTAGGGGTTGTCGCCCGTGAAGAACTCGGGCTTCATCGCCGACACGATGATGATGTCGAAGTAGCTGCGCCACGACGGATAGGCCGACAGCTGCCCGTCCAGCAGGTGGCTCATCACGGGGTCGGTGTAGTCCCAGGCCGAGTTGGTCAACAGGAACAGGTGCTTGCCCGACGAGCGCAGCTTGTGCAGCGTCTCGGCCAGGTGGGGATCCTTCTCGATGAAGTCCGGCATCCGCGCGCGCACGATGTCCTTGATCGAGCCGTCGCGGTGGGCGAAGTCGATGGACTCGCGGATGTGCGCCCACAGCGTGGAGTAATCGATCTTCTCGCCGCGCCGATCGAAGTAGTCGACCAGTCCGCCGTACAGCACCGCCTCGGGCAGCGCGAACAGCGAGTCGATCCAGGCGAAGCGGGGCGTCGACAGCATGATCCGCTCGCGCTGGTACAGCGTGGCCACCTGCTCGCGATCGATGTCGGCCAGCCCGTGCCGCACGCGCCCCGGGAAGCCGTAGCGATCGGGCTTGAAGACGTTGCCGTTCGCCCGGTCGATGACCAGGCCGCGAATGGCCAGGGCGGGGTCGTACTTCAGGTGCCGGATCTCCTCCGGATAGCCCAGGTTCTGGACCAGCTTGTCCAGCGTGGCCCGCATCGACAGCTCCTCGATCCGCGCCTGATCGTAGATGGCCAGCGTGTAATCCATGTCGAAGCCCACCATCTCGATCTTGTCGAGGCGCAGGTTTCGATTGACGTAGACGCGGGACTGGCGCGGTATTTCGAGTGGCCGGGGGACTGACGAAAGCGAATCGACTCCAGGCAACCGATCGACCGTCGCACCGACGGTTGACATCACGTTCATGTTAGCACCGATTCCGGGGCGCGCCCGCCGCCGCCAGCGGACCGGTGAAATCGCGGCGGCCCCCGCGTAAAGTGGCCGGCGTGAGAGTCGCGCTTGGGCAGATCAATCCCACCATCGGAGATTTCGACGGAAATCGCCGGTTGATTGAGGCCGCGGTCACGGACGCCACGCGCGGCGGCGCCGAGCTGGTGGTGTTTCCCGAGCTGTCGCTGTGCGGTTATCCGCCCAAGGATCTGCTGGAACGGCAGGGCTTTCTGGCGGCGGCGCAGCACAGCCTGCGAGAGCTCGCGGCGTGGCAGGCGGGCCTGACGCGAGCGCTGCCATCCGGCAAGGCGCCCGGCATCATCGTCGGCTTCCCCGAGGTCCTGCCGCCGGATCCCACCGGTCTGCCCATCGCGAACGCGGCGGCCCTGCTGGAAGACGGTCAGGTGACGGCTGTGCGACGAAAGTCCCTGCTGCCCACCTACGACGTGTTCGACGAGTGGCGCTATTTCGCCCCCGAGATCGCCCCGCAGATCGTCTCGTTCCGGGGACGCCGGCTGGCGCTGTCGATCTGCGAGGACATCTGGAATGACGCCGACTTCTGGCCGCGCCGGCTGTACCGCGAAGATCCCATCGAGCGCCTGGTCAACGCCGGCGCCGACCTGATCGTCAACATCTCGGCGTCGCCGTTCACGATGGAGAAGCGAACGCTGCGGCCCCGCATGCTGGCCGCCACGGCGCGAAGGTGGGGCCTGCCGCTGCTGTTCGTGAACCAGGTGGGCGGTCAGGACGACCTGATCTTCGACGGGGGCAGCGCCGTCTTCGACGGTCAGGGCCAGCGTATCGCGGCGGGAAGGGAGCTGGCGCCCGATCTGGTGATCGCCGACGTGGACCAGCGGGCGGCGATCGCGCCCGGTCCCCTTGCCGTGTCACTGGAGCGGGCGGCGCTGGACGCGCTGGTGCTGGGGACGCGCGACTACGCGCGCCGCTGCGGGTTCACGCGCGCGCTGCTGGGCGTCTCCGGCGGCATCGACTCGGCGCTGGTGGCCTGCATCGCCGCCGAGGCGCTGGGGCCGAAGAACGTGCTGGGCGTCGCCATGCCCTCGCGATACTCGTCACCGGGCTCGGTCGAGGACGCGCGCGCGCTGGCCACGGCCCTGGGCATCGACTTCGAGCTGGTGTCCATCGAGCCGATGTACGCGGCGTACCTGGCATCACTGGAGACGCCCCTGGCGCGCGGCGCCGGGACCGACTCGGCGGAGGCCGCCGACCTGACCCATCAGAACCTGCAGGCGCGCGTGCGCGGGGCGATGCTGATGGCCTTCTCGAACCGGCAGGGGCGCCTGCTGCTGACGACGGGGAACAAGAGCGAGGTCGCCACCGGTTACTGCACCCTTTACGGCGACATGGCCGGCGGCCTGGCGGTGATCAGCGACGTGCCGAAGACGTTGGTGTACCGGCTGGCGCGCGCGCTGAACGCCGAACGGGCGCGCATCCCCGAAGCCACGCTGACGAAGCCCCCCTCGGCCGAGCTGCGCCCCGATCAGACCGATCAGGATTCGCTTCCCCCGTACGATGTGCTGGACGCCATCCTGGAGGCGCACCTCGAGCGGGGCCTGGACAGCGAGGCCCTGGTGGCGGCGGGGTTCGACCCGGCGGTCGTGGCGGACGTGGTGCGACGGGTGCGCCTGAGCGAGTACAAGCGCCGCCAGATGCCGCCCGGACTGAAGATCACGGGGAAGGCCTTCGGGCCGGGCCGCCGCATGCCCATCGCGCAGGCCTGGCGCGGCTGACGGGCCCCGCAGCCCGCCAGGCTGGCGGGGCCGGCCGGAGCGGGCTTGGTGGCCGGCTCGGCGCGGCAGCCCTGGTCGCCCTTGCCGCCGGCGAAGCGGGCCGCCTGGCGCCTTGACTCGATCGGATCGCTCGGTAGAGTCCGCGTCCCATGCGCGCCGTCATCACTGTTCTGCCCGGAGATGGAATCGGACCCGAGGTCACCAGAGAGGCCCTGAAGGTCCTCGCCACCGTGGCCCGGCGCTTCGGCCACCAGTTCGAGACACGGGAGGCGCTGATCGGCGGCGCCGCCATCGACGCCACCGGGACCGCGCTGCCCGACGCCACGCTCGAAGCGGCGCGCGCCTCGGACGCGGTGCTGCTGGGCGCCGTGGGCGGACCGAAGTGGGACGACCCGCGCGCCAAGGTCCGCCCCGAGCAGGGCCTGCTGGCCATTCGCAAGGGCCTGGGCCTCTACGCGAACCTGCGCCCGGTCGCCGTCAACGACAAGCTGCTGGGCGCCAGCACGCTGCGGCCCGAGGTGTTGAAGGGCGTCGACATGATGGTCGTTCGCGAGCTGACGGGCGGCATCTACTTCGGCGAGAAGAAGCGTGACGAGAACAGCGCCTCGGACCTGTGCGTGTACACGGTGCCCGAGGTGGAACGCATCGTGCGCGTGGCGGCCCGGCTGGCGCGCGGGCGCCGCAAGAAGCTGACCTCGGTCGACAAGGCCAACGTCATCGAGACGTCGCGCCTGTGGCGCGAGGTTACCGTGCGCGTGATGCGCGACGAGTTCCCCGACGTGGCGCTGTCGCACATGCTGGTCGACGCTTGCGCGATGCACCTGATCCGCCGGCCCACCGACTTCGACGTGATTGTGACCGAGAACATGTTCGGCGACATCCTGACCGACGAGGCCTCGATGCTGGCCGGCTCGATGGGCATGTTGCCGTCCGCGTCGCTGGGCGACGGCACGCGCGGTCTGTACGAGCCCATCCACGGTTCGGCGCCCGACATCGCAGGCAAGGGCATCGCCAACCCCTACGCCACCATCCTGAGCGCGGCGATGTTGCTGCGGCACTCGCTGGCGCTGGAGACCGAGGCCCAGGCCGTGGAGTCCGCCGTCAATGCCGCGATCGCGGCGAACGTGCTGCCCGGCGACATCGCGGCGGCCGCCGGCGTTTCGCCCGCCTCGACGGCCGCGGCCGGCGATGCGGTGGTCCGCCATCTGGCGGGCTAGCGCGCGCAACGTTCACGCAAAGCGCCCGCGGATTTCTGCGCAATTGAATTGAAGGATTTCCGCGCGCGCAAAGATACACAAGTACGATTCCCTCCTACCTTTTCGGCCCTATTTCAAGGGTCCGGCGGAGCCGCGCCTTCGATTCCTCGACTTCAACGCGAGCCGTTGATATTCTGGACTCGTAAGAAGGTGCCCGCTCCGTCCTTGTCTCAACGGTTTGGTCACGGCAGAGCAGTACGGCGCCCCAGCACGAAACGAACGCGATCATTTCCGGTAGGTGCTTTGCCGCGCCGTTGTCCGTGAACCAAGGAGACCAGAGATGGGAACGAGGCTTTACGTAGGCAATCTGTCGTACAACGTGACCGAACCCGAGCTTCGCGAGGCCTTTGGCGAAGATGGGCGCAACGTCGTCGAAGTGAAGATCGTGATGGATCGGGAGTCGGGACGGCCGCGCGGCTTCGCCTTCGTCGAGATGGGGAGCGCCGAAGACGCCTCGGCCGTCATCGAGAGCCTGAACGGCCGTTCGATCCAGGGGCGACCGATCAACGTCAGCGAGGCCCGGGAGCGCACCCCGCGCTCGGGCGGCGGTGGCGGGTACGGGGGCGGCGGCGGCGGGTACGGGGGCGGCGGCGGCGGCGGGTACGG
>Ga0207671_10000432_pt1 | contig 57666 bp, 47 predicted proteins | sample KBSC24metaG_FD_184352 | JGI IMG/M metagenome (GOLD analysis project Ga0207671, IMG submission 184352) | Corn rhizosphere microbial communities from Kellogg Biological Station, Michigan, USA - KBS C2-4 metaG (SPAdes) (version 2) | ecosystem: Host-associated > Plants > Roots > Rhizosphere > Soil... | reverse complement strand
CCGAACCCGGCTGGATCGCGACCGAACCCGGCTGCTCTGCACCGGGATCCGAAGCCCGGGCGAGCGCCGCGAGCCTGCGGTACAGGAACCCGTTGGTCACCAGCACTGCCGCGACCAGCGCGACGATCCAGGACACCAGAATCCCCTGGGACCGCACCGCCGTGACCGCCAGAACCGCCACCAGGAAGATCTTCAGCACGGCGAACAGCGCGTTCTCCCACACGACCCACCCGGGCCTGCTCAGCCCGGTCAGAGCGCCGTCCTGAAGCACGAAGATGGCATAGGCCGCGGCGCCCACGACGAATCCCGCGCCGATGAGCGGCGAGTGCAGGAACGCAAGCCCCGAAGACAGCTCCGGTACGAGCATCACGAAGCCGAACGCGCACGCCGCGGCTCCCAGGGCCGCCGCGAGGTACATCGTGGTGACCAGGCGCCGGGCTCTGGCCCCGGAGTTCGGCAGGAACCGGACGAGCACGTTTCCCAGGTTCAGCCCGCCGACGCTGGCCAGCAGCGTCATCGCCGAGACCGCCGCGTAGGACCGCCCGATGCTGGCCGGGCCGTAGATGCGCGTCGCGACGGCCCAGTACACCGCGCCGACCGCCGAGGTGAGCAGAGAGCTGAGCGTCAGCAGGTGGCCGGTGCGGACCAGCTGGTCGCGGTAGGCCGGCAGCCGCAGGGATCCCAGGGCGCGGCCCGGCCGATGCGTGGCGTCCCGGGGCTTGGTGACCGTGGACGTCACCACTGTCCCTCCCCGCTGCGCATACCGCGCGAGTGCCAGCGGCCGAGCAGGTAGGCGGCCGGGCCGTAGAGCATGCCGCGGCGCTGCAGCGACGCCAGGTGCGCCGGCCACGCGCTGCGGTCGTCGCGGTCGGGGGCGGAGGTGCGCAGGGCGTAGGCCAGACCGCGCGGCAGCCGTCGCAGCAGCGCCGGCACGGTGGCCGGTTCCCGCATCACGGCCGCGGTCAGGTACGCGCCGAGTCCGACGCCGTACCCGAAGGCCTGCGTGGCCAGCGCCCCGGGGTCGCGGTGGTGGTGGTGCCAGACGACCGCGTCCGGCTGGTACACCAGACGGTTGCCGGCGGCGATGGCCCTGAACAGGGCGAGCAGGTCTTCACCGGAGCGCGCGCTCGTTCCCGGGCCGAGCGAGGGGTCGAAGCCGTGGAGCCGCTTCATGGCGGAGGCCTCGAACGCCATGTTGGCCCCGGATCCCATGCGGCCCGCGGTGAAGGGGAACAGCGGATCGTCGTTGCGCCGGCCGGCTTCGAACACGCGTGGTTGGAAGCCCCGGGAGTATTCGCCGTGCCGCTCCAGCATCGCCTGGGTGCGGTTGTCCAGCTCGCCGGGCATGATCAGCCCGGTGACGCAGCCGACGCGGGGGTCGGCGAAGGATTCGGCCAGGGCCAGCAGCCAGTCGGTGTCGGCTTCGACGTCGTCGTCGGTGAAGGCCAGGATCTTGCCGCCGGCCGCCCTGGCTCCCAGGTTGCGTGCCGCCGCGAGGCCCCGGCGCCGCTGTCTGAGGTAGAGCACTGAGACCGGGGCCCGGTCGGCGACCAGGCGGGTCTGCTCGGTTTCCGGGTCGTTGTCGACGACGATGACCTCGTAGTTCGGGTAGTCCAGGCAGGCCAGCGAGCGCAGGCAGCGTTCGAGCTTGGCGGGCCGGTCCCGGGTGCCGATGATGACGCTGATCCGCGGCGGATCGGCCCGGACGGCGGCACGCCGCCACAGGCAGGCCGGTACGCCGGCGTATCCGTTGACGGCCCGGGTCCGTCCGGGCCGTCCGAAGGGTTCGCTGTCCAGCCGCTTGTGCTCGGCGATCTCCGGGGCCAGCTCCCGCACGGCTGCGCGGCGCAGCGCCGACCGGATGTCCTGGCCGGGGCGGACTCGGATGCTGACGACGCCGAGGGGATGCCGGTGCAGCCGCACCAGCGCAATGATCTGTCCGGAACCAGAACCGGAACCAGAACCAGCACCAGCACCGGAACCCGAACCGGCGGCCCGGATCGGGGCGCGGCGCTGATCGTCGAGGTCGAGCTGGGTGACCTGGATCGGCGTCTCGTCGGGGTCGATCCGCGCACTGAGCGAGTTCTTGGCCGCGGCGATCCGGCGGCGGGCGGCCGGCGGGGCGTAGGGACCGAGCGTCGGAGGCGCGTACCGGATGTTCTGCTCGTCCATCGCTGCTCCCGCGACACCGGCTACGGATGCTTTTCCTCCACGCTCGGCGTCGCAGGTCCAACGGTCCTCAAGTGTTTCTCAGTGTTTGCTCAAGGGCTGTTGGCCCAAGAGCTGTCGCTCACCGTTGCCCGGCACGCAGGAGCTGGTTGAGCGCGGTCAGCAGGGCGGCGGTGGTGAACGGTTTGCGGATGAGCGAGACCGGTCCCCGGGGCACGAACCCTTCGGAGAGTCCGCGCGCCGTGTAGCCGGACATCAGGAGCACCGGCAGGTCGGGGTTGGCGGCCCAGACGTGTTCGGCCAGCGCCGTGCCGGACATCTCGGGCATGACGATGTCGGTCACCAGAGCGTCGAATCCGTTCGGCGACTGCTCGGTCAGCGCCAGGGCCTGCTCAGGCGAGGGCTCCGGGACGATCTTGTAGCCGGAGCGGCTGAGCATCAGCGTGACCAGCTCCCGGACGTTGTCGTCGTCCTCGACGACCAGCACGGTCTGGCCGTGGCCGAGCGGCGGCTCGGGTTCCGGGCCGGTCGCCGGCGGTGCCGCGTCCGGGACCGCCGGCAGGTCGACCTGCACGGTCGTGCCCACGCCCGGCGCGGACTCGACCGTGATCCGGCCGCCGGCCGCGGTGACCATGCCGTAGGCGGTCGACAGGCCCAGGCCCATCCCGGCGGAGTCGTCGGTGGTGAAGAAAGGCTCGAAGACGTGCTCGATGACGTTTTCGCGCATGCCGACACCGGTGTCGGCCACGCTCAGGCGCACCGATGCCGTCCCGTCGCCGGCCTGCGGCCCGTGCGCGGGGACGTTGCGGGTGCGGATCGTCAGGAAGCCCCCGCCGGGCATCGCCTGGCGCGCGTTGACGACCAGGTTCAGCAGCAGGCGCTCCAGCTCGCTGCGGTCGATGGTGACCTGCCACAGGTCCGGGGCCAGGTCGGTGACGAACTCGATGTCCTCCCCGATGGCGCCGCGCAGGACCTGCTCGGTGAGCACGACCGCCTCGTTGACGTCCACGATCTCCGGGGCCAGCGGCTCCTGGCGGCTGAACACCAGCAGCTGCCGGGTCAATCCGGCGCCGCGCTCGGCGAGTTTGCGGACCAGCTGCAGGTGCGAGCGGGATCCGCTGTCCTCGGGCACCTCGGCCAGGGCCAGCTCGGCGTGGCCGAGGATGACCGCGAGCAGGTTGTTGAAGTCGTGGGCGATGCCGCCGGCCAGCCGGCCCAGCGAATCCAGGCGCTCGACCTGGCGCAGCTGCTGTTCCAGTGCTTCGCGTTCGGCGGCGGTCTCGACCTGGTCGGTGATGTCGCGCAGGATGCCCTCGATGGCCACGGTTTGGCCGCGCGGGTCGCTCAGCGGCACCGCGCGCTGCTCGGTCCACACCTTCGCGCCGTCGGGCCGGTGCCAGCGGACGGTCAGCGGCTCCGGGCCCGGCTTCTCCCAGGTCTGCCGCAGGCGCGCCCGGTCTTCGGGGGCCACCAGCGAGAAGACCGTGCTCGGGTCGCCGCACAGCTCCTCCGGGGTCCGTCCCAGGATCAACGACGCGGTGGGACTGAAGTACTCCACTTCCAGCTTCGGATGGATGCGGACGCGGAACAGCGCGTCGGGGATGCGTTCGGTGAGCAGCCGGAACCGTTCCTCGCTGACGCGCAGCGCCTCCTCGGCGGCTCGGCGGTCGCGGCGCGCCTGCGCCTGTCCGAGCTCGCGGCGCACGGCCGGGACCAGGCGCACCATGCGGCCCTTGAGCACGAAGTCGTGGGCGCCGGCCCGCATCAGGGTGACCGCGGACTCCTCGCCGATCAGCCCGGACACGACGATGAACGGCACGTCCAGACCGCTGGCGTGCAGCAGGTGCAGGGCCTCCTCGGCGGTGAAGCCGGGCATGCCGTAGTCGGAGATCACCAGGTCGGGGGGACGGTCGCGCAGGGCGTGGGCGACCTCGGCGGCGGTCTGGGCCCGTTCGTGGTCCACCCACAGGCCGCCGCGCCGCAGGTGGCGGACCAGCAGGACGGCGTCGTCCTCGCTGTCGTCACAGATCAGGAGCCTGAGTTGGAGGTCGAGCTCGGGCATCGGGCATCACGGGTCCTCGTCGGCGAACGGTGGATCGAGAGCCGTAGGCGGATCGAAGGCCGCGCAAGGATCGGAAGCCGGGGAAGGTTCGGGATCGGGGTCCGGATCGGGGGAGCGGGGGAGCGTGAAGTAGAACACCGCGCCCTTGCCGACCTCCCCCTCGGCCCAGACGCGGCCGCCGTGCCGGGTGATGATCCGCGCGACCAGCGCCAGGCCGACGCCGCTGCCGGCGAACTCGGCGGTGCTGTGCAGGCGCTGGAACGGCGCGAACAGGCGGTCGGCTTTGCGCATGTCGAAGCCGGCGCCGTTGTCCCGGACGAACAACACCGGCGAGCCCTGCTTCTCGACCGAGCCGACATGGATCGCCGGGTGCGGCGCCCTGGCGGAGAACTTCCAGGCGTTCGAGATCAGGTTGCGCATCACGATCTCCAGCAACGCCGGATCGCCGACGGCCGAGAGCCCGTCGTCGATCCGGACCTGCGTCCTCGGCGCGGAATCGGAGTCGTCGGCGGCCGCCAGGTCGGTGACCACGCGGCGCGCCATCGCGCTCAGGTCGACGGGGCGGCGATACAGCTCGACGCGGCCGGTGCGGGACAGGTTCAGCAGGTCGTCGATCAGCCGGCCCATGTGCTTGGTCGCGGCCAGGACCCGGTCCAGATAGTCCCGGGCGTCCTCGTCGAGCTGCCCGCTGTGCTCCTCGATGAGCATCTCGCTGAACCCGGTGACGGCGCGCAGCGGCGCGCGCAGGTCGTGGGACACCGAGTAGGCGAAGGCGTCCAGTTCGCGGGCCGTGGCCTCCAGCTCCTCGGTGCGGTCCCGGACCCGGCCCTCCAACTCGGCGTTCAGGCGCCGCTCCCGCTCCTCGACGCGCTTGAGCGGGGTGATGTCTGTGGAGATGCCGCAGACCGCGTAGGGGCGGCCGGCCAGATCCCGGATCGGGTACTTCACGGTGATGTAGGTGTGGACGCCGTCGGGGTGCGGGGCCAGTTCCTCCATCTGGATCGGCGCGCCCCGCGACAACGCCTTGAGGTCGTTGGCGCGGAAGTCGTCGGCCATCTCCCTGGGGAACAGATCGTGGTCGGTCAGCCCCACGATGTCCTGCCGCCGGATCCCGAACAGCTGCTCGTACTGCCGGTTCACCAGCAGGTAGCGGCCGTCGTTGTCCCGCATGTAGATGACGGCGGAGGTGTTGTCGATGACCTTCAGCAGCCGGTCGGTCTCCTCCCGCTGCGCCGCGAGCCCGTCCTCGGCCACGCGCCGTGTTCTGCGCAGCCGCGCGGACGCCGCCCACGCGGCGAACCCGAGCACGCTGAGCGCGGCGGCCTCGGGCATCCGTCGCCAGTTCATCATGCCTCCGCAGCGTGCGCGACCGTGCTAATTGTCAGCGGCATTCCCGGCGGCCACCACTGGAAGATCCACCGGATGGGCCAATGCCGGGTGAGCGCGTGCTCAGCCGCTGACGTACCGCACGGTCGGCACCTCCTCCGGGTTTTCTCCTTCGCCATCGCCGTTGCCATCCACGGCGCCGGTGACAACCCCGTGGCTGCTGACCCCGTTCGAACCGCCGCCGGCCCCGTTCGAACCGCCACCGCCCGGGCCCGCCGCGCCGAGGGCCGCCAGCTCCTGCCCCGGCACCATCGCGAACATCCGCAGCGGGTGATCACGCCGGGCCCGCGTGAGCCGCACCAGCAGCGGCTCCTCCATCCCGCTGGTGCCGCGGCGGTTGGACACCAGCGGCGCGTCGCCGACCCCCGCCACGTCCCGGGCCCGCTGCGGTTTGAACAGGTACTTCTCCGTCAGCATCAGGTGCACGCCGCCGACCTTCGCGTTCGCCGCCAGCAGCGCGTACCAGGCGGCCAGGTTCGGGTGCTCGGCGACCAGTTCGCGCAGCTGCTCCCGGGTGGCCGTGGCCAGCTCGGCGGGCCGCAGTCCCAGCGCCTCGAAGAGCATCGCCGTCAGCGTCGGCCTGGCCGCCTGCCGGTCCAGGAAGGCCCGCTCCTCGTCCAGCATCGCCGGGTAGTTGCGCCGCATGTGGTGCCGGTATCCGGGGAACTCGATCCCCAGCAGCAGGTCGCGCCGCAGGAACTGGGCATCCTGCGCGCCGCTGGGCGGGATGTCGCCGGGCTCCCAGTGCACCGCGAACTGCCGGAAGACGTCCATGAAGTGCTCCGTGCCGAGCCCTCCGTCACCCGGGGCCAGCGCGGCGAAGGCCTGGTTGACCGTGGCCAGCGCCGTCAGGAACCGGGTGGCCGACGACGCCCGCGCCGCGGCCTCGGCCGACAAGACCCCGATCGAGCCGTCCGCGATCGGCTCCAGTTCGTCGTTCGCCGCCAGCTCCAGCGCCTCGGAAGTCTTCAGCAGCTCCAAAAACGCCACCTCACCGGGATCGCCGGTGTAAGTCCGGATCCGACCGTCGGGGAACACTCCGGGCAATACGGCGACGACGCGGCCGCCGACCAGCACCTGCGCGGTCGGCACGTTCCATCGGACGATCGAGGCGTAGCAGTCCCGCCCCGCATGTCCGGTGCCCGAGGCGTCGGCGACGGCCGCGAAGTAGCTCCGGAACGGAACGCCGCGCGTCCCGACCTCGAACCCGCCGAACGACTCCTGAGGCCGCGCTTTCCGCTCGATGTCGGCTTCCTGGTAATGCCGCGCCGCGGACGCGCCGAGCAGTCCGAGCAGCACCAGGGCGCGCTGGGCCTCCTGCGGGGAGTACTCCTCGGGATCGGGCAGCTCGGCCAGCACCGACGCCCTGGCCCGCACCGCCAGGTCCCGCGCGGGCCGCCGCTTGCCGATGATGGCCCGGTTGAGCGCCGGAAGCTCGGTGAGCGTCCACTGGTTCCACCGCTGCCACCGCTCCCACAGCACGGCCGCTCCTCCTCCCGCCTCTTCGTTTCAGCAGATCATTCGCGGTGCGTGGCCGAAACCCGGCCACCGTCATTAGGGGCCGTTTGAGCAGAACCTGAGCCGGAACAGACCTCCGCTTGGTGTTCGAGCCTCACCCTGTATCCATGGCCTCCTCGACACCCGCGTCAGGCGCCACGGGGCCGCTGGACCGTGCCCGCCTGGCCGCGGTGCGCGACGAGGTCGGCGAGCACGCGATGCGCCGCTTCGTCATCGCGTACCTGGATCTGCTCGAGGCGCGCATGGAACGCATCGCCGAACCGCTGGAACGCGGCCGCGCCGACGGCCTGCGGGCGGCCTTCGACCTGCGGGTCAGCAGCGAGATGCTGGGCGCGGCGCGGCTGGCCGAGCTCGTGCGGTGCACCGAGAGGTCGATGGAGGAAGGCAACCTGCCCGGCGCACGGCAGGTGGCGTTGCTGCACGCGGAAGCCGATTCCGTCGCCGCGGCGTTGTTCGCCATGATCAGGGCTGAGGGGAGCGGCGGTGAATGACAGGAGTCCAGTCCTCGCCGGCGCTCATCCCGGGCTCTGCTCGACATCGGCCCCGAACCGGTAGCCGACTCCGCGCACCGTCCGCACCAGCTTGCCGCCCTCGGCGCTCTCGCCCAGCTTGTGCCGCAGGTTGGCGACGTGCACGTCGATCACGTGATCGTTGACGGCCCACTCGGTGTGCCACACCTGCCGGGCCAGGGTCTCGCGCTCCCACACCCGCCGGGGCTGGCTCATGAAGGTGACCAAGAGGTCGAACTCGGTCCGGGTCAGCGAGACCGGCACACCGGCCAGCGTCACCTCCCGCAGATCCCGGTCCACGATCAGGTCGGCGCTGCGCAGCACCGAGGGCGCCGCGGCCGATCCGGGGTCGGCCAGCCGGGGCCGGCGCAGCATCGCCGTCACCCGCGCCCGCAGCTCACGCGGCGAGAACGGCTTCACCATGTAGTCGTCGGCACCGACCTCCAGACCGATCAGCCGGTCGGTCTCCTCGGTCCGCGCCGTCAGCATGATGAGATAGGCGTTGGTGACGGTGCGCAGCCGCCGGCACACCTCGATCCCGTCGATGTCCGGCAGGATCAGATCCAGCGTGACCAGGTCCGGATGCAGCTCGACCGCCAGGTCCAGGCCCTGCGTGCCGGTGCCCGCCTCGGCGACCTCGAACCCGGCCTGGCTCAGCGTCTCGTGCACCAGCAGCCGGATGTCCGCGGCGTCCTCGATGACCAGTGCCTTGTCCCGGCTCACCATGACGGACCCCGCGGCTCGTGGACCGACGGCTCCAGGCTGTCCACCAGCGCCATCAGCCGCGCGGCGTTCTGCGCGACGGTGGCCAACAGCTGCCGCTGCTCGGCGGTGACCGGACCGGCCGCGCCCTCGGCGAGCAGCTCGGTGAACCCCACGATGCTCGTCAACGGCGTCCGCAACTCGTGCGACGCCGCGAACAGAAGGTCGGCCGACTCACGATCGAGCGGACGCAACGCGTCGACGAGCGCCGCGATCGCATCCGGTGCCTCATCCGAGCCGGTGTTCTGGTCTCCGAACACGTGCCCCACGCTAGTCGCGAACCCAAAGGGCCACACCTTGAGCGAAGCTGTGAAGCATTGAGCAAATACAGATGTGGCCTTGAAGGCCGCTGGATCTGCGGCGCCGAATCTTCCTGTAGAAGACGAGACAGGGACAGGTGAGGCCACCATGTCTGCAACGAACGCGGTGTCGCCGGAGGTGGCTGCGCCGCGGCCGAAGATCAGCGTCGTCATCCCCGCCAAGAACGAGGTGCGCAACCTGCCGCGCGTCCTGGCCCAGCTGCCACCCCGGCTGCACGAGATCATCGTCGTCGACGGCGGTTCGCGCGACGGCACCGTTTCGGCGGCCCTGCGCAGCTGTCCGGGCGTGATGATCGTGCAGCAGACGCGGCGCGGTAAAGGCAATGCCCTGTCCTGCGGTATCGCGGCCTGCAGCGGCGACATCATCGTCACCCTGGACGCCGACGGCTCCACCGACCCGGCCGAGATCCCCGTGTTCGTCGCCGCGCTGCTGGCCGGGTGTGACTTCGCCAAGGGCAGCCGGTACATGGCCGGCGGCGGCAGCACCGATCTGACGCCGCTGCGCCGGGTCGGCAACCGGATGCTGGCGATGGCGATGAACGCGCTGTACGGCACCTCCTTCACCGACCTCTGCTACGGCTACACCGCGTTCCGCGCACGCTGCGTGGACCGGCTCGGCCTGCCCGGGACCGACGGCGCGGACGCCGAACGCGGCGACGGCTTCGAGATCGAGACGCTGCTGGCCGCGCACGCGGCCTCGGCACGGCTGAAGCTGGCCGAGGTGCCCTCCTTCGAGCACGCGCGCACCTTCGGCCAGAGCAACCTGCGGACCTGGTCCGACGGCTGGCGCGTGCTGTGGACGATCGTGAGTGAGCGGGGACGCCGATGACTGCGACAATCTCCCTCGACGCCTCCGGCTTCTCCGCCGCCGGGCCGTTCCACAGCACCGTGGACGCCTTCGTCGTCGGCGCGGGCCCCTACGGGCTTTCCACGTGCGCGTTCCTGCGCAGCCACGGCCTGCGGGTCAGGATCGCCGGGCAGACGATGCGGACGTGGAGGGCCCACATGCCGCGCGGCATGTATCTGAAGTCCACTCCGGCCGCCTCCAACCTGGCCTCGCCGCAGCACGGCAACGGCCTGGCCGACTACCGCCGCGCGGCGGACCTGCCGGCCCAGGGCCCCGCGGGCCCGGTGCCGATCGAGGAGTTCACCGGCTACGGGTGCTGGTACGCCCAACGCCTCGTGCCGGATGTCGAACCGGTCGAGGTCCGCGGCGTCGAGCGCGGCGTCGGCGGATTCGTCGTCACCACCAGCGCCGGGGAGCGGATCCGGGCCGGGGCGATCGTCGTGGCCAGCGGCCTGATCGGGCACGCCTACGTCCCGCCGAACCTGTCGGCGATCGCCAAGCGCGTGGGCTGCCGGGTCGCCGTGAGCGGCCCCGGCGGTGCTCAGCCGTCTGACAAGCCGGTCTCGCACAGCTCCGAGCACATCGACCTGTCGGCGTTCGCCGGCCGCGAAGTCGCCGTCGTCGGGGCCGGGCAGTCGGCGCTGGAGAGCGCGGCCCTGCTGGCCGAATCCGGTGCGCTGCCGATCGTCGTGGCCCGCCGGCCCCGGGTGCTGTTCGCCGAGGCGCCCGATCCGGACCTCGGCGACCTGGGGCGGATCGTCGATCGCCGGCATCTGCTGCCCAAGCCGGGCTCGCCGCTGGGGCCGGGCCTGTCGTTGTACGCGTGTGCAAACGGCGCCGCCGCGTTCCGGCATCTGCCCGGCCGGGCGCGGCTGGAGCTGGTGGCGCGGATCCTGGGGCCCTCCGGCGCGTGGTGGCTGCGGGACCGGGTCGAGGGCGTCGTGCCGGTGCTGACCGGGCACCGGGTGGTCGGCGGCACGGTGGTCGGCGACCGGATCGCGGTCAGGGTCGCCGGGGCGCAGGGTGCGACCCGGACGATCCGGGCCGATCATCTGATCGCCGCGACCGGATACCGGATCGGGCCGGACGCCTTCGGCTTCCTGGCCCCCCGGCTCCGGTCCGGGCTCGCGTGCCTGTCCGGCTGGCCCGCCTTGGGTGCCGACTTCCAGTCCTCCATCCCGGGGCTGTACTTCGTCGGGTTCCCGGCGGCCGGGTCCTTCGGGCCGCTGATGCGGTTCGTGTGCGGCACGGCGTTCGCCGCGCCGCGGGTCGCCGCCGCGGTGGCGGCTAAGGCGCGCCGTGCCGCGCGGTGAGGTCGCGCAGGATCGGGCCGTACTCGGGGTGCGCCAGCGCCGACATGAACTGGGCGACCAGATAGTCGGCCGGGTTGCCGGTGTCGTACCAGCGGCCGGCGATGACCTGGCCGTAGACGGCGAAATCGGCGGCGTAGGCGTTGATGGCGTCGGTCAGGTAGACCTCGCCGGTCTTGTGGCGCTCCCAGGCGTCGGTGATCTTCTGCAGCTCCTCGATGATCCCGGGGGTGACGACGTAGCCGCCGATGGCCGCGAACTCCGACGGAGCCTTCTCCGGCTCCGGCTTCTCGACCAGACCGGTGATGCGCAGCAGCCCGTCGCCCAGGTCCTCCTGCACGTCCGGGACGCCGTAGCGGTGGGCGTCGGCGCGGTCCATCGGCATCAGGGCCAGCACCGGGCAGCCGGTCTTGTCGAAGGCGGAGATGAGCTGCTGGGCGCGCGGGATCTCGGCGACGAAGACGTCGTCGGGCCACAGCACCAGCATCGGCTCCTCGCCCAGGCCCCGGGCGGCGTTCAGCACCGGGGTGCCGTTGCCGTAGGGGCCGATCTGGTCCAGATAGGTGATGTGGCCGGCCCGGGACAGCTCGGTGACGTCCTCCACGGCCTTGGCGTACTCGGGCTTGCCGGTGGCGTACAACTGCTCGACCAGCACCGGGTTGGGGCGGAAGTGCTGCTGGATCAGGTCCTTGCCGCCGGAGACGACGATGGTGATGTCGGAGATGCCGGAGGCCACCAGTTCGCGCACGGTGTGCTCGATGACGGGGCGGTCGCCGACCGGCAGCATCTCCTTGGGGATGGCCTTGGTCAGCGGCAGCAGCCGGGAGCCGATGCCGGCGGCCGGGATCACGGCTTTGTGGATCGTCGCCATGGTGATCGACTCTAACGGGTGGCGGGGCGAAAGTCGGGGCGGCGCAAGCGGGCGTTGCTCCGTGTGATCCTCTTCTTCCCAGCGTGGCGGGTTCTCAAGACAGCTGTGCCGACTCCCCCGAAACGCGGAACGGCGGTCGCCGCCGGGGCCCGGCGCCGCAGCGCGGGCCGGGCTCAGTCCTCGGAGCCGTCGTCCAGGTGGTGCGCAATCCTGCGCCCGAGGACCCGCTCGGTCACGATCTTGACGAAGTGGTCCCGCTCGCCCGGCGCCCACGGGTCGATGCCGAGCCCGGCCAGCCGGATCTGCTCGGCCGGATCGGTGATCAGCTTCGCGCGGCCCAGGAAGGTCACATACCAGCCGTCGTGGGACTGCTCGTCGACCCGGTCGACTTCGAAGGCGACGACGGTCTCGGCCACCGCCGCGCCGAACATCGAGCCCTTGCGGGTGCGGAACACCGGGTCGCGGCCGTCGAGCCTGAAGTTGACGAGGAAGACGGCGGGCAGGGCGTAGCGGCTGTAGACGATGCGGCCGATCGGCGCCGTCGCGGCCAGGCCCAGCGACTCGGCCTCGCTGAAGTGTGCCATTCCTTGGTCCCCGCTCATCCTCTGATGGTCTCCGCTCGCCGAACGCGCGCAGAAGGGCCATTGTGAAGTGTGCCATTCCTTGGTCCCCGCTCATCCTCTGATGGTCTCCGCTCGCCGAACGCGCGCAGAAGGGCCATTGGACCCTGGCGGGTGGCGCGGTTCGTGTGTCGTCGCGTTTCCCTGTCCGGCGGGAGCCCGCCGGATTAGGGTTGAGACGTCTGCCGCCGGTGCCGGCCATCGGCGGGGCACCGTCGGGAAAGGCGGCCCGGGGATGGCCGAGGGGGAGTCGGGCGTGCCGCGGAACTCGCTGCTCCCGCAACTGCGCATGGACGAACTGCTCGATGAGTTGATCTCCCGCATGACGCAGATCCGGGCCACGCGCGACCGGGTCCAGCAGCTGCTGCAGGGTGTGCTGGCGGTGTCCGGCGGCCTGGAGCTGGACCAGGTGCTGTCCACGATCATCGGCACGGCGACCGAGCTGGTCGACGCGCGCTACGGGGCCCTGGGCGTCATCGACAGCGGCGGGGAGCGCTTGGAGCGGTTCGTCACCGTCGGGCTGGGCCAGCAGGAGATCGACGCGATCGGGCCGTATCCGACCGGGATGGGGCTGCTCGGCGAGCTGATCCGGCATCCGGTGCCGCTGCGGATGACGGACATCGCAGAGCACGAGTCCTCCTTCGGCTTCCCGGACGACCATCCGCCGATGCGGACCTTCCTGGGCGTCCCGATCCGGGTGCGCGACAAGGTGTACGGCAACCTGTATCTGACCGAGAAGCGCGGCGGTGCCCTGTTCGACGCCGACGACGAGACCCTGCTGACCGCGCTGGCCGCGGCCGCCGGCGTGGCGATCGACAACGCGCGGATGTACGACGAGGCGCAGCGGCGGCAGCGGCGCATGGAGGCCACCGCCGAGCTGACGCGCGGGCTGCTCTCCGGTGCCGACTCCCGCGACGTGCTGGCCGTGCTCGTCGAGCGGGTGCGGGACATGGCGACCGCCGAGCTGGTGCTGGTGATGCTTCCGGACGCCTCGGGGGAGTACCTCACGGTCCACGTCGCCGCCGGTCACGGCGAGGAGCGGATCCGGGGCGCGTCCGTGCCGACGGCCGGCTCGGCGGTCGGCGGGGTGTTCCTGGAGGGCTCCGGATGCGCGGTCGTCGGTGGCGAGCGCGAGCCCGAGCCGGTGTGGAAGGAGCTCGGGCTGGGCCCGGCGTACATCGCCCCGCTGGGCACGGTCGGCAAGGTGCGCGGGGTGCTTGTCGCGGCAAAACGGTACGGCGCACTGCCGTTCGACGCCCTCGTCATGCGGATGCTCACGGAGGTCGCCGGCCAGGCCGCGATCGCCCTGGAGCTGGCCGACCGCCGCTTCGACGCCGACCTGCTGGCCCTGTACGCCGACCGCGACCGCATCGGCCGCGACCTGCACGACCTGGCGATCCAGCGCCTGTTCGCCACCGGGATGACCCTGCAGTCGGTCCTGAAGATCACCGAGAAGCAGGCGGTCCGCGACCGCGTGAACCGGGCGGTGTCCGAACTCGACGACACCATCAAGGTGATCCGCTCGACCATCTTCGCCCTGTCCGGAGACGGCACCCCCGACGAAGCGCCCGGCCTGCGCGCCCGGATCCTGCAGGTGTGCCAGGACTCCGCCGCGGCCCTCGGCTTCACCCCGGCGGTCCGCTTCACCGGCCCGGTCGACTTCGAAGCCGGCGACGAAGCGGCCGAACACGCCCTGGCCGTGGTCCGCGAGGCTCTGGCGAACGTGGCCCGCCATGCCCAGGCCACCCGCGCCGAGGTCGACGCCGCGACGCTCGACGGCTACCTGGAACTGCGCGTCGCCGACGACGGCAAGGGCATGCCGGAGACCGGAACCCGCCGCAGCGGCCTGGCCAACCTCGCCGACCGCGCCGCGGCCCTCGGCGGCGAGTTCTCGGCCGGGGGCGCCGACGGCGGCGGGACGGTGCTGCGGTGGCGGGTTCCGCTGGACGAGTGAGGGGGCGGGGCGCACCGGTCGTTTTCGCAATCCCGGCGCGCGCCGAGGGTCTGCTCCAGCAGGTGTTCGCAGGGGCCGGAAGTCCCTGTCAGGGTGCGACACGCCGCAGGAACACCGTGTTCGTATACGGCGCGAGCCTCGTGTAAGGCGCCAAGGCCGCCCGCACCGCGCCGCGCACGTCCAACCGGACCGCCGGCCCCAGCGCGTGCGTGGTGCTGACGTACACCGTCGCCATCCCGTTCCGTTCGATCACCGCGACCCGCGGCAGATCGCTGGTCCAGTTCGCCGCCAGCGCCTGCTGGACCGCGGCGAGCACATCGCGATGCGCATCGGCTTCCTCGCGATGCCGCATCACCGCCGCAGCCGGCGGTGTCTTGTCGTCGTAGGTGGTGCTCATGGCGATGTCGTTTCTGTCGAAGAAGGTCTTGTTGCCTGCACGGGTCCCCTTTCTACCCATCGTCGCTCCGTCGACCTGGCCCTTCTCAGAGTCCTTGCTCCCGCCGCCCGCGGGCCGAAGGTCCCCGCCCGCCGGGCCTTTGTCCCCTGCCCCGCCGCCACCCCCGCGCCCGACAGTGGAACCGAACCCGACCAAGGGCATCACGAGTGCGCTGGAGGCGCGATGAAGAGCACTGTCGTCGTCGGCTACGACCACACCCCGTACAGCGATGCCGCCCTGGCCGAGGCCGCCCACGAGGCGGCGATGCGCGGCGCCGACCTGGACGTCGTCACCGCCTTCAACCGGGCCACCCCCCTCGGCCCGAGCGTCCCGCCGGCCCGCGACCCCGATCCGCAGGACGCCGCCCGCAAGGCCGCCGAGGCCGTCGCCCAGCACGGCGCCGACTGGGTCCAGGAGCGCCACCCGGAGCTGGCCGTCACCCCCCACGCCCTGGTCGGCTCCGCCGGCAAGACCGTGGCACGCGCCGCCCACAGCGCCGACCTGCTGGTCGTGGGCAGCCGCGGCCAAGGCGGCTTCGCCGGCCAGAACCTCGGCTCCACCTCGATGCGCGCCCTGGCCGAGGCCTGCTGCCCGGTCCTGGTCGTGCGCGGGGAGACCGGCGCCGGGCACGGCCGGATCGTGGCCGCCGTCGACATCGACGAACCCTGCGAGCACATCCTCGCCTTCGCCTTCGCCGAGGCCGCCGCCCGCGGAGCGCGCCTGACCGTGCTCCACGTCTGGGACGAGCCCTGGATCCTGGCCTACGCCCAGGAGGACCCGGGCGTCGCCGAGGACATCGCGCTCATCGTGGCCGAACGCGAAGACCGCCTGTCCGCCGCCATCCACTCCATCCAGCGCCGTCATCCCGGGGTCGAGCCCTTCCACCAGGTCGCCACCGGACCGGCCAGCCGGCTGCTGGTCGAGGCCTCACAGCGTGCCGACCTGCTGGTGACCGGCGCGCGCCGGCACGGCGAAGGGCAGCACGGCATGCAGCTCGGCCCGGTGACGCAGACGCTGTTGCAGTACGCCGAGTGCCCCCTCGCGGTCGTGCCGGTCACCTGAAGCGCGCGGGGCGTCCCGCCTCGGCTGTCAGTGCTCGGGTACCACCACGACCGGGCAATCGGCATGATGCAGCACCGTGTGCGCGATGGCCCCGACCCGCATCCCGTTCCCGCCTTCGTGCGCGCGCCCGCCGATGACGACCAGGTCGACCAGCTCGGTCGCCTGCACCAGCAGCGTGGCCGGCAATCCGGTCAGCACCTCGGAGGTCACCGGCACCGTGGCGAACATCTGCTGCCACGGCGCCAGGGCCGCCGCCAGCTTCTCCCGGCCCCAATCCGCCGGGTCCTCCCACGCATAGAACGCATACAGCCCGGCCTTCCTGCGCGCGGCCTCCTTGAACGCGAACTCCAGCACCTCCGGCCCGGTGCGCGGGTCCTGTTTGACGTCCACGCCGAGCATCAACCGCTGCGTGTTGCGATCGCTGGCGCCGCGAACGACCAACACCGGACACCGGCTGTGCGCCAGCACTCCGAGCGACACCGACCCCAGCAGCTTCCCGGTCAGCCCGCCGCGCCCCCGGCCTCCGACGACCAGCAGCGAGGCAAGCCTGGCCAGCCGGGCCAGCGCCGGCGCCGGCGGCCCCGCCACGGCTGCGGTCTCCACGTGCAGGTCGGGATGCTCCGCCCGGACCTTCGCCGCCAGCGCGGCCAGCTCCTCCTCGGCCGCGCCGCGCAGGTCCTGCTCCGGGGCGAAGCTCGAAGCCAGGCCGGGCGCCGCCGCGGTGTAGCTGTCGTAGGCGTGGGCCAGCCACAGCCGCGTGCCGCGCAGCTTCGCCTCCCGCGCCGCCGTGCCGATCACGCGGCCGTTGTGTTCGAAATCGTCGACGCCGACGACCACCGGTCCGGTCATGGCCGTGCTCCTTCCGCACCGAATCAGGCTTCTTCCAGTTTCGCCCGGGTTGCGGCGGTCTGGTCAGGGCCGAAGGGCCCGAACGCCCGGCACATCGGTTACGGCGGAACCATGCTCGCCAGGAGTCCGGCCCCTCATTGCCGGCCAGTCGCGGCTACCACCGCCTCGCCAGTCCTGTCAGTCCCGCCAGTCCTGCGAGTCCCGCCGGCCCTGCCAGTCCTGTAAGCCCCTCCAGCCCTGCCAGTCCTGTAAGCCCCTCCAGCCCTGCGAGTCCCGCCGGCCCCGCCAGCGACACCCCCGCTCACCGGACCGGTCGTCCGCTCACCTACCCCGTGCGCGTAGCCTTTCTCTTGATCCGTCCGCAGCCCTCAAGGAAGTCCAGTGAACTTCTGGTCCATCTACCAGCACGGCTTCGCGCGCGTCGCCGCGTGCACGGGCCACACGGTCATCGCCGACCCGCGGGCCAACGCCGCCTCCATCCTGCGCCTGGCCCGCGGCTGCTCCGAGGAGGGCGTCGCGATCGCCGTCTTCCCGGAGCTCGGCCTGACCGGCTACTCGATCGAGGACCTGCTGCTGCAGGACGTGGTGCTCGACGACGTCGAGGCCGCGCTCGCCGAGATCGTGGCCGCCTCGGCGGACCTGCTCCCGGTGCTCGTCCTCGGCGCCCCGCTGCGGCACCGGCACCGGATCTACAACTGCGCGGTCGTCGTGCACCGCGGCCGGATCCTGGGCATCGTGCCCAAGTCCTACCCGCCGAACTACCGCGAGTTCTACGAGCGCCGGCAGATCGCCTCCGGCGAGGACGAGCGCGGCGGCACGATCCAGGTCGCGGGCCGGGCCGTGCCGTTCGGCGTGGACCTGCTCTTCGCCGCCGAGGACGTCCCGGGCCTGGTGCTGCACGCCGAGATCTGCGAGGACATGTGGGTCCCGGTCCCGCCGAGCGCCCAGGCGGCGCTGGCCGGGGCCACGGTGCTGGTCAACCTCTCGGGCAGCCCGATCACCGTGGGCCGCGCCGAGGACCGCAGGCTGCTGTGCCGCTCGGCCTCCGCGCGCTGCCTGGCGGCGTACGTCTACGCCGCGGCGGGCCTGGGCGAGTCGAGCACCGACCTGTCCTGGGACGGCCAGACCATGATCTACGAGAACGGCGCGCTGCTGGCCGAGACCGAGCGCTTCCCGCTCGGCGACGCCGTGGCCATGGCCGACGTGGACCTGGACCTGCTGCGGCAGGAGCGGCAGCGGATGGGCACCTTCGACGACAACCGCCGGGCCAACCGCGCCTCGACCGGCGACTTCCGGCGCGTGGAGTTCCGCCTGGAGGCGCCGAGCGCCGATCTGGGACTGCGCCGCAAGGTCGAGCGCTTCCCGTTCGTCCCGGCCGATCCGGCCCGCCTGGCCCTGGACTGCTACGAGGCGTACAACATCCAGGTCAGCGCGCTGCAGCAGCGCCTGGGCGCGATCGGCGACCCCAAGGTGGTCATCGGCGTCTCCGGCGGCCTGGACTCCACGCACGCGCTGATCGTCGCCGCCCGCGCGATGGATCGCGCCGGCCGTCCGCGCAGCGACATCCTGGCTTTCACCATGCCCGGCTTCGCTACGGGCGAGCACACCAAGGGCAACGCCCACAAGCTGATGAGCACGCTCGGGGTCACCGCCGCCGAGCTGGACATCACCGACACCGCGCGGCTGATGCTCAAGGAGATGGGGCACCCGTTCGCCTCCGGCGAGCCGGTCTATGACATCACCTTCGAGAACGTCCAGGCCGGGCTGCGCACCGACTACCTGTTCCGGCTGGCCAACCAGCGCGGCGGCATCGTGCTGGGCACCGGCGACCTGTCGGAGCTGGCCCTGGGCTGGTGCACGTACGGCGTCGGGGACCAGATGAGCCACTACAACGTCAACTCCGGCGTCCCCAAAACCCTGATCCAGCACCTGATCCGCTGGGTCGTGGGCAGCGGGCAGTTCGACGAGGACGCCGGGCAGGTCCTGCTCGCGATCCTGAACACCGAGATCAGCCCCGAGCTGGTGCCGGGGGAGGAGCTGCAGTCCACCGAGAGCAAGATCGGCCCCTACGCGCTGCACGACTTCACCCTGTTCCACGTCCTGCGCTTCGGCTTCCGGCCCTCGAAGATCGCCTTCTTGGCCTGGCACGCCTGGCACGACGCCGCATCCGGCGCCTGGCCGCCGAACTTCCCGCCGGCCAAGCGCGTGGCGTACGACCTGGAGCAGATCCGGCACTGGCTCGAAGTGTTCTGCCGCCGCTACTTCGCCTTCGCGCAGTTCAAGCGATCGGCGATGCCGAACGGGCCGAAGGTGCTGGCCGGCGGATCGCTCTCGCCGCGCGGTGACTGGCGCGCGCCGTCGGACGGGACGGCTGATGTCTGGCTGCGCGACCTGGCGCGGATCGGTGAGGCCTCGGACCGATAGGGCCGCCGCGTTCATGGCGCGGCGGCCTCGCTGATGCCCAGTGCAGCGGCATCCCGGTCGCTCAGTGCGGCGCCATAACGGTTGCCCGCTCAGTGCAGCGACATCACCGGGTCGCCGTTGGCGTCCAGGCCCGTCCCGGCGATCGTGCAGCTGCCGCTGCGCACCGCGCCGTTGTTGTACGCCTGGCGCACGCAGCTGCGCAGCGCCAGCTGGCCCCAGTAGTTCGGGTGCAGCGACTCCTGGATGTAGTACGGGCTGCTGCCGATCGTGGTGACCGTGCGGATCTGGTTGACCCACTCGGTGCGGTCCATCGCGCCCGGGTTCGTCCACGAGTTCAGGCCCTGCTCCTCCAGCAGCCCGACAGTGTTCTCGCACAGCCGGCGGCCGTTGAACGCCGAGGCGATGTTCAGCTTCTTGACGTTGCCCAGCCCGCTCTGCGCCACCGCGTTCGCCACCGCGCCGGAGATGGTCGGCAGCGCCGTGTTGTCGGCCCAGTCGGCGTCGGTGTTCCAGAAGCCGCAGCCGCCGGTCGACTGGCGGGTGAAGCCGGACTGGGAGTAGCGGAAGCCCGAGGAGTTGGGGATCGGCGAGGGGTAGTTTTGCACGAGGATCGAGTAGTCGCCGTCGGCGTAGCCGTCGTTCGCCATGGCCTGGTGCACGTTGCGCAGCGCCTGGGCGATGTGCGAGGTGACGGTGGCGACGTTGGAGGCCGAGAAGTTGCCGGTGACCGAGGAGTCGTGGCTGCAGTACGAGGGCCACCACGACGGCGTGGTCAGGAAGTCCTCGACGCAGGTGGTCACGATCGAGGAGAAGTTGAAGTCGTTCCCGCCGATCGACACCGCGACCATGGTGACCTTGTGCGTGGCGGCGAAGTTCTGCAGCATCAGGGCCTGGCCCTGGTTGCCGCCGGAGTTGTAGAAGTCCAGCCCCGGCTTGAAGTCGCCGCTGTCGGTGTACGTCCCGGTCTCGGCGCCGCTGCACGCCAGGTTCAGGCCGTTGACGCCGCCGCCGATGTAGATCTCCGCGGACTGCGAGCGGTGGCAGCGCGTGATGGTCTCGGCGGTGTGGTCGGCGTTGTCGTAGTACGCCGTCGGCCCGAGCGCGTCGATCTCCGAGCTGCTGGTGTTGGTGTTGCCGGCCCAGCGCCCGGCCTCCCCGGAGATGTAGCTGTCGCCGACGGACACGACCCAGGGCGACCCGCCCGGAGTCGCCGCGTGCGCCGCCCCGACGCCGACCACGGTCGTGGTGGCGGCGATGACGGGGACCAGGACCGCACCCATAATCATGGCGCGAAGGCGAGTCCGCGCATGATGGAGCCTGCTCATGGTGGTGACCTCTCAAGAACCCGACAGGTGGTTGTTCCTCGCCGGGACCGATCGGCCGACTCGCGTCCCTCGTTCCGTGAAACTGGCAGATCGCGAACGGTGTGGCAAGGGGTCGAGGGAAATTTGTTACCGTCGGGTATCGCGCGAGGTGTCGTCCTCGGTGTTGCGCCGGGAGGCAGATACCGGCGCCGAAAAGCTGTCAGGGGCTGAAAAGCCGTCAGCCGCGTCGTCTTCCGTCAGCCACCGTGCATGCTCGCGCCGGGCCCACATGCGGTCGACGTAACCGGTCCGCATTCCACGTCGTGCCTCAGGATCCTGATATGCCTTGCGCATGTGCGCCACCAACACCACGGCGACGGCCCAGGCGAGGATGTCGTGCACGAAGATGGCGCTGGTCCGCGAGATGCCCGGCAGCAGGTGGGTGAGCCACATCAGCAGACCGGTGAACATCATCACCAGCACCGCCCCGGCGATCCATCCCGCATACAGCTTCTGCCCGGCGTTGAACTTGCCGGCCGGCCGGTCCGCCGGCTCCATGAGGCGCCGCCGCACCGCGCGCAGCCAGTGCCGGTCGTATGGCGCGAAGCGGTTCAGCCTGCGCAGGTCCGCGCGGAACGCCGGCGAGAGGAGCCCCAGCACAAGCGGCACGGGCAGAAGGATCCCCGACCACTCGTGGACCGTCACCATCAGATGACGCCGCCCGATTGCCTGAGCCAGCGGCGCGAAGTACAGACACGACGCGCTCACCACGCACAGCAGCATCAGCGTCCCGGTGGCGCGATGCACCATCCGCTCCGCCGGCGTGAACCGACGGACCCGGCCCTCAGGCTGCGCCGCCGTCCCGGTCGGCACCGTCGAGCCAGCCGTCGACGTCATAACCGCGTTCCTCCCAGTATCCGGGAATGACCCGGTCCGTGACCGATATGCCGGACAGCCACTTGGCCGACTTGTAGAAGTACATCGGCGCCACATACAGCCGCACCGGACCGCCGTGGTCGTGCGTGATCGGCGCGTCCTGCATCCGCAGCGCGATCAGCACGTCGGAGCGCCGTGCCTGCTCGATCGTCAAGCTCTCGCTGTAGGCGCCGTCGAAGCACGTGAATCGCAGAGCACTGCCACCGGTCCCGAGGCCCGCGTCGTCCAGCAGGTCGGCCAGCCGCACGCCCTCGAACGGTGTCTTCTCCACGCGCCAGCCGTCCGTGCACTGCACGTCGTGCACGACCCGCGTCTGCGGCAACGCGCGCAAGTCCGCCAGCGTGTACGTCCGCGCCCGATCGACCAGACCGTCGATCCGCAACTCGTAGTTGCTGTCGTCCTTGCGCGGAACCGAACCGACGATGCTGTAGTAGCGGAACCCGCCCGGATTCGGCAGCAGCCCCGACAACCCGGTCGGATCATGCTCAGAAGCCTTGGCCAGTACGCTCTCCCAGCCGCGCTGCACGTACGGCGCCGCGACCAGCCCCGCCGCCCCCGCCCCGAGCATTCCCAACAGCGCGCGGCGCGCGACGGGAGCACCCTCCGGCGTGCTTTCAGCCATGATGGGACTTCCTCTCGCGGGACAAGGACGGGACGACGTTCCTCAGACTCTCCCGGGGCGGACGCCCGTCGCACCCGTGGCGAACCCTGGGGTCTGGAGCCCCGTGGCCCCGTGATCTGGTGGCCTGTCCCGGGGGTCCCGGGCACCGGTGTCCAGACCGGGGATCTGAGGTAGTTTCCTGCCCATGACCAGTCTTCGCCTTACCGACGGCCGAATCCTGGAGTACCTGGTGGCCGGGCCCGAGGACGGCACACCGCTCGTCTTCCACCACGGCACCCCCTTCGCCGCGATCCTGTTCGACCCGATGGTCGACGCCGCCGCGCGCCAGGGCCTGCGCACGGTCGTGTACAGCCGCCCCGGCTACGCCGGCTCGACCCCGCAGCCCGGCCGGACCGTCGCCTCGGTCGCCGAGGACGTCAGCGCCCTGCTCGACGAACTCGGCGCCGACCGGTTCGTGACCGCCGGCTGGTCCGGCGGCGGCCCGCATTCCCTGGCGTGCGCCGCGCTGCTGCCGGACCGGTGTCTTGCCGCCGCGACCGTCGCCGGCGTGGCTCCGTACGCGGCGCCGGACCTGGAGTGGCTGGACGGCATGGGTGCGGAGAACATCGAGGAGTTCGCGGCGGCCACGGCCGGCGTACCGGAGCTGACCGCCTTCCTGGACGCGCAGGCCGCGGCCATGGCGCAGGTGCAGGGCGTCCACATCGCGGCCGCCCTCGGCGACCTGATCACCGAGGTCGATCGCAGGGCCCTGAGCGATGCGTTCGCCGACTACACGGCGGCGGCCTTCCGCAAGGCGGTCTCGGCCGGCATCGCCGGCTGGCGCGACGACGACCTGGCGTTCGTCACCGACTGGGGCTTCGACCTCGCCGCGATGAAGACGCCGGTCTCGATCTGGCAGGGCGACGAAGACCGCATGGTCCCCTTCGCCCACGGCGGCTGGCTGGCGGGCCACGTGGCCGGCGCGGCGGTGCATCTGCGCCCCGGGGAGGGGCATCTGTCGCTGATGCTCGACCGGGCCGACGACATCTTCGCCGATCTGGCGGCGAAGCTGGGCTGATCCTCCAAGGCGTCACCTTCCGAGCCGGAACCGCGGTGTGCGGGATTGTCCGGGGTTCTGGCTCGCACAGGTGTGCCAGGGCACTGTTGAAGCAAGGCCGGAGGACATCGCGGATGCCTCCGGGCCGCAAGGTGCGGCGCTCTCAACAGGGTCCTGACATTCGGGAGGTCTGCTGTGAAGAAGAGAATGGCCAGTCTGGTCGCGACCGGGGTAATGGCCGTCGGCGCTTTGGCTGGAACGGCCGCGACCGCCAACGCGGCGACCGCCACTGCCACCGTCTATTCGGGAATCACCTGCCCGGGGAACAACCGCCCCTGCTACGACTGGGAAGGGCCGTTCCCCATCTCGCAGAACTGTGTGACCTACGTGGCGTCGATCCACAAGCTGGGCGTGTGGGACTGCGAGTACTACACCAACCCGTGGTGGGGCGTCGGTTCCGGCTGGTACGCCACCTCGTACGTCATCATCTGAGCACTCCGGCGCGAAGTCGACTGTGGCGCGGGAGAAGGCCAGTTCTCCCGCGCCACGCATGATGCGTCATCCAGGTCTGGCCTTTCCAGGCCTGACCAAGGTTCCCACCTGCTGCCGGGACCGATCCCCGTGGCGCGGAAGAAGCCCGATCTTTCGCGCCACCGGGTTCGGCCCCGGCAGTGGCCGTCTCAGACTGCTGCTGCCACCTCGGCCTCGTCGAGATCCAGCGCGTCCGGCGGGGAAGCCGAGCGCGCCCTGGCCGCCGGGATGATCAGCGCGGCCAGCGTCGCCAGCACCGCGGCGGCAGCGAGCATCCAGAACACGTGCGTGTAGCCGGCGTCCTTCGGGATCGGGGCCGCGGCGGTGACGCCGGAGGCCAGCACGCTGGCCCCGACGCTGCTGCCGATCGCGCCGCCGATGGTGCGGATGTTGGCGTTCATGCCGCTGGCCACGCCGACCTGCGCGGCCGGGACCGACTGCACCACGATCGCGGACATCGAGGAGAAGGCCAGGCCGATGCCGACGCCGAGCAGGCCGCTGGCCAGGTAGATCTGCCAGCCGTGGGAGTGGCCGGCCGCCAGCGAGACGAAACCGGGGATGCTGACCGCGCAGCCCAGTACCAGCACCGCCTTCAGGCCGACGCGCTTGGCCAGCGGCGCCGCGGCGATGCCGAGCAGGAACATACCGATCGTCATCGGCAGCAGGTACACGCCGGACTGGGTGATGCTCGCGCTCAGGCCGTAGCCGGCGATCGCCTTCGGCGTCTGCACCAGCTGCGGCAGGAACGTCATCACCGTGTACATGCCGACGCCGAACAGCATCGCCACGACGTTGGTCGTCCACACCGCCGGCAGCCGCATCATCCGCATGTCGATCAGCGGCGCGCTCGCCTTCAGTTCGGTCCGGATCCACACCGGCAGGCAGATCACCGCGCCGGCGAACAGCCCCAGCACCTTCGGCGAGCCCCAGCCCCACGTCGGGCCCTCGCTGACGGCCAGCAGCAGCATCACCAGCCACGCCGACAGCAGCACCGCCGCGCCCCAGCTGATCTTCCCGGGCGTGCGCACCGGGGATTCGGGCACGAACAGCCAGCAGGCGATCGTCGCGAGCGCGGTCAGGGCCATCGGGATCCAGAACAGCCAGTGGTAGTTCAGGTGCGTGACGATGGGGCCGGCGATGAGCAGGCCCAGACCGCCGCCGACCGCCACCGTGGCCGAGCCCAGGCCGATCGCGGCGTTGACCTTCTCGGCGGGGAACTCGTCGCGGATGATGCCGAAGGACAGCGGGAGCAGGCCGCCGCCGAGGCCCTGGATCACCCGGGCGATGATCATCAGCCCGACGGTGTGCGAGATCGCCGCGAGCCCGGAGCCGAGGGTCAGCGCGAGCAGCGTGATGACGAGCATCCGCTCCTTGCCGACCTTGTCGCCGATGCGGCCCAGGATCGGCGTGGCGACGGAGGCCGCGAGCAGGTAGGCGGTCATCAGCCACGTCGCAGTGTCCTGCGTCGTGTGCAGGGCGGTGATGAAGGTCGCCAGGACCGGCGCGACCAGGGACTGCAGGACTGCGTAAGCGGAGATGCCTATGAGCAGGACCGCGAAGACGACGTTGTAGTGGGGACGCGAAGTATCCGCCGGGCGTCTGGGCATGGTGCGACGGCTCCAGATCGGGGAGAAGGGATCGGGCGCCGGACGGCGTGCGTCCGGCGACTCGATCACTGTAGCTATAAATGGCGCGGTGCGACAATAATGCTCGGGAGTGGCCCGGCTCCAGATCGGGGAGAAGGGATCGGGCGCCGGACGGCGTGCGTCCGGCGACTCGATCACTGTAGCTGTAAATGGCGCGGTGCGACAATAATGCTCGGGAGTGGCCCAGCTCACAGGCGCCGGGCGATGCGCGGGGGCGCGCCCGGGGTCTTCGGTGGCGCCATCCGCCCGGCTCAGACGTCCGGGGCCTCGGCCGCCGCCAGCCCGATCCGCGCCGCGGTCCGGATCGTGTCCTCCACCGACAGCCCGTGTTCCCCCGGCGCGCGGCAGACGTAGTGCCGCAGCCCCTGATGCATCGCGGCGAGCAGCATCGAGGCCTTGACCTTCACCCGCAGGTCGTCGCCCGGCCGCCCGAGCCGCTCGCCGAGCACCACCGCCAGCGGCGCCACCGCCTCGGAGTAGCACCGGCTCCACACCGCGTCGAGCAGCGGCTCGGTGTGGGTGAGCCGCAGCAGGTCGATGACCAGCAGCAGCCGCGTCGGCGAGGCGTCGCTGAACCACCGCGTGTCATCGGCCGCCTCGGACAGCGGCCGGTCCGCGGGCCAGTCGCGCACGTACGACGTGAACCGATCCAGCCCGAACGACAGCAGCGGCGCCGCGCACGCTTCCTTGCTGGGGAAATAGCGCCACAGCGTCCGCGTCGCGATCCCCGCGGCATCAGCGATCTGCGCCACCGACGTCCCGTCCAGGCCCTGCGCGGTGAACAGGCGCACCGCGGCGATCGCGATCTCCAGCCGGATCTCGTCCTTGCGCGACTCGGACAGCGGCGGACGTCCACCGCGCCGCGCGGGTTCGGTCGCGGTGTGGGTGTCGGCCATGCGTCGTGCCTTCCGTGATGACTCTCCGTGCCCCTGGGTCCCATGTTAATGGCGCATTGCGACGAATAGGCAAGCCGCTGGTCGCGGGCACGACCTCGATTCTACGGAGGGCTTTCTCCCGTTCCGGCACCTGCCCCGCGAACGTCGGCGGACGTCGACGCCTCGGGTGCGGTGCTGTCGGCCGAGGGTTGTAGTTTCTCCCCATGACTCAGGGGACGACCTATCTGGAGCTGTCCGAGGACAGCGGCAGCGCGCACAAGTTCTACGAGGTGACGGTCACCGGCACCGTCGTCGACATCCGCTACGGCCGCATCGGCACGGACGGTTCGCGGCAGACCTCGACGTTCCCGACGGTCGAGAAGGCCGAGGCGGCCGCCGCCAAGAAGATCGGCGAGAAGGTGCGCAAGGGCTACGCCCCTTCGGTGATGGGAGCCCGCGCGCCGCGGAGCATCACGCGGCGCGCGGTGGTGTCGGCTCCGTCGACGGCGCGCGCGACGGCTCCGGTGCTGTGGCGCTTCCGGACGGCGTCCAGCGCGTTCGGCATCCACATCGACGCCGACCGCTGCTGGGTGGGCAACCAGTCCGGCGACGTGTACAGCCTGGGGCACGACGGGCAGGTGCTGTCGCGCTTCCAGCTCCCGGACGGCGTGAAGTGCCTGGTGGCGGACGACTTCTGGATCTACGCGGGCTGCGACGACGGGTCGGTGTACGACCTGTCGGGCAAGATCCCGCACGCGGCCTACCACATTGATCAGGACGTCGACATCTACTGGCTCGACATCCACGAGGGTGTGCTGGCGGTGTCGGACGCCGGCGGGCGCCTGGTCGTCATCGACCACGAGGAGGAGCACCAGTGGTCGCGCAACAGCCCTGGGACCGGTGCGTGGATGGTGCGCGGCGACAGCGAGGCGATCTACCACGGGCACAGCGCCGGCGTCACCGCCTACGCCGCCGACGGCGGCCGGGAGGTGTGGAACACCAAGACGCCGGGCGTGGTGCTGTTCGGGTGGCAGGAATCAGACCACGTATACGCCGGGACCGGGCGGCATGTGGTGCACAAGATAGCCAAGGCCGACGGTCGGGCCGTGGCCGAATACCGCTGCGACACCGCGGTCTACTCGTGCGCGACGGCACCGGACGGACGGTACGTCTTCGCCGGCGACAGCGCTTCGTCGGTGTACTGCTTCGCCGCCGACGGCCGCCGGCTGTGGAAGCTCGGCACGGGGTGCGGGTCGGCGTTGTCGATGCAGTATCGCGATGAGCGGCTGTACGTCGTCACCACCGACGGGTCGCTGGCGTGCATCGACGCCACCGAGTCGGCCATCTCGGCGGCGCAGGGCGGCGTCGTCCCGACGGTGGTGGATGTGAAGGCGAGCGCGGCGATGCCGGTCGCCACGCCGACGACGGCGGTCGCGACGACGACCTCGGTGGGGTCGGGCACGATCGTGGAGTGCATCGACGATGCCGGGCGTGTCAGGGTCCGGGTTGTCGGTACAGGCTTCCAGAGCGGGTGGAACGTGCAGTTCCCGCGTGACATGCGGGTGGTCGGGGCACGGTACGTGGTTGAGGAGATTCACGAGGCCAGCCGCGGGTTCTACCGGGTGCGCGGGGAGATCAAGCGTCTGGTGTGAGGGCTCTGGTTTGTGAAACAGGATTCTGCGGGGCCGGCGGTCCCCGCAGAATCCGTGCTCGCGACCGCCGTGTCAGTGACCGCCGGTGCCCGTGCTCCACAGCGTCGCACCGCTCGCACTGAAGATGACGGTGTTGCCGTCGTTCTGCACCGTGAGGTAGGCGCCGTTGTTGCCGGCCGTGTCGCTGGCCCACAGCGGCTTGCCGCTGCTGTCGTAGATCACGAAGTTGCCGTCGCCCTGCATGATGGCGTCGGCGCTGGCCTTCCCCACGGTGTTCGAGGCCCACAACGGGGTGCCGCTCTGGTAGAGGACGAGATTGCCGTCGCCTTGCAGGATCAGCTTGAACCGGCCGTCGCAGGACAGCGTCGACTGGTTCGCGGTCAGCCGCTGGTTCGCCGTCAGCTGACCGCAGCCGGTCCCCCCGCCGCCGTTGAGCACCGGCGCGGTGGGGCGGGTCGCGGTGAGTGCTATCTGGCCCTTGAGCATCTTGCCGCCGTCGTTGGTCAGGCGCAGGTAGTAGTCCGCGCTGCACACCGTGCCGTCCTCGTCCAGGGAGAGCAGACCGGAGTTGGTGGGGACGGTGGCCTGGGTCGGGGCGGTGTTGAGGATCTGGTTGCCCTCGCCGTACTCGTCGAACATCGAGATGTAGATGCCCTGGGCTCCGACGCGGACCATGTTGTAGAACTGGGCCCACATGAAGTCGCCGTGCGCGCGCTGGCGGGCTGAGAGGTCGCCGGGCAGGACGCAGGGCTGGTAGTCGATGCCGTGGGCGTTGCAGTAGGACTGGTCGCCGGTGTTGACGTTCGTATAGAAGTTGTTGGAGTCCGCGGCGGTGCCGATGCGTCCGACCATCCAGGGCGAGATCATGTTGAAGGCGGAGTAGACGTCCAGGTAGCCCGCGCGCGAGTCGTTGACACCGGTGCGCCAATAGGTGGGGACGCCGCCCATGACGTAGCAGCCCTGGCTTTGGAACCACTGCACGACCGAGAGGCAGTCGGCGGCCGACCAGGGATGGTTGGCGTCGTTGAAGCCGAAGCCCCAGATGCCGACGACGGGCTTGCCGTTCTGATGCGCGTAGGCGGGGGAGGACGCGTACTGCTTCATGACGTTGGTCCAGTCCGCCGGCATCTCGGTCTTCATGTTGGTCCAGCCCGAGGCGTCGTACATGATGTAGAACTTCCGGCCGTACTGCTGCGCCGCGGTGTTGACCTTCGCGGTGACGGCGTTGCGCGTCGGACCCTCGCTGCCGTTCGGATCGAAGCGCTGCAGCGCGGCGGTGTCGCAGCCGTTCTGCTGCATCAGCGAGAAGTGCGCGTTGACCGTGGACTGGTCGTAGGACGAGAACAGCTTCGCCGCCGAACCGTTGCCCAGATTCGCGTACCCGGTCTGGTAGCCCGCACTGTAGATGCTCATGTCGGGCCACGCCTTGAGGTTCTCATTGCTGGGAGACGGAGCCTGCCCCTCATTCTGGCTCCAATGCCACCACGCATTGATGGGAGCCCCGTCCCCGATGCAGGCGAACCAGCCCTGATAGCCGACCGTGATCTTGCCGACCACGTCACCGGCCGCCGAAGCCGCCGGGGCGCCCGGCCTGGACGACGTCGCGAAAGCAGCCGACAAAGCGGAGCCTCCGGCAGCAGCCAAAGCGGTCCCGCCCAGGGCGGAGGTGAGCAACGTACGTCGCGAGAGCGTCATCCTGGCCTCACTCGAATCAGGGGGTTGAGTGTGGGGTACCCCGGACGACAAAGTACAGCGCGATTCAGCGGGGGAGAGTCAAGATTTCACCAAGAGGGGGATTGGATATGGCATTTCGCACAGGAGCCGGGGCGCATTAAGTTGCGCAACACGCGTACTGTAAATTAAGAAGGTTGACGGACTTCTGAGAACAGCTCGGATGGTTCAGGGATGTGAATTCTCTGACGGTGGCTCAGCTGGATGGGAGCTTCGGCAGGTTCTGGGCCCAGTCCGGGTCTATGCACGCCAGTACGGCGTTGGCCTGGTGTGGGGGCATCGCGTTCAAGATCCGGGCCGTCCAGGCCGCCTCGATGGTCTCGAGCGCGCCGGCGGCTTGCTCGGGCCGCAGCCGTCCCATCAGGATGGACAGGATGGCTACGGCCTCGGCGATACGTGGCATCACGTCATCGGGATGCGACTTTATGTAGGACAGAAGCGTCGCGACGGTATGTACCGGCGCCACCCGGTTCAAGGCGTCGGTGGCCCAGCCGGGGTCCATGTAGATCAGCACGATCACGCTGTGGGCGGCGTGCATGCGCTCCAGAGCTCGGGCGGCCTTGGCCGGGATCATGCGCTCCAACGCTCCGGCGGCCCGTGCCGGGCGCATCTGTTCCAGGACGGCCACGGCACGGTCCAGGTCCATGTCCTCCAGCTCGTAGGCGGCGGCGTCCTGCAAGACGTGGTTCAGCCTGGTGGCCTGCATCGCGACACCCACGCTCGGCTCCAGCGTGACCCGCATCGCGGCTGCCCAGTGGTCACTCGCGCAGTCGAGTACGGAGATGAGCCGTGCCGGACTCATCTGCTCCATGATCTGTTTGGCCAGACCTGGCTCGATACCTTCCAGGACAAGGCTTGCACGCTGTGGGGAGATGCGGCCCAGTACCGAAGCGAGCCGAACCGCGTTGGCGTATCTCAGCAAGGGGATCAGCTCGACAGCGGTGGAGTTGGCGGGTTCGGCGACGAGCCTCGCCGGATCGACGTGGTCCAGCCAGACCGCCACGAAGGCATCAGCAGTCTGCGTATCGATGAGCTCGAGCACCGACAGCGCGGTACTCCATCCCATGGCCTCGATGGCTGCCACTGCTTGTGCCGGTTCCAAGCGAGCCAGCCTCGCCGCGGTCCGCTCGATCTTCTTACGCTGAGATCGTGCACTCGGGATCCCGCGGCCTTGGCGCTGGAGCTCCGCCGGCGCGAAATCGCGTTCGACCTCGGCCCTGATCTTCTCGACGTCAGTGCTGAGAAGCGGTTTCCCGCTCGGCGCCGCCCCGGATTCAGCGGTTGCTCGCCGGGCATGCTCGCCGACTGTCGCGGTACTTTGCCTGGTCGGCGGATTATCCGGGGTTGTCCCGGATAAATCCGGGACCCGGAGCACCTCGCCGCTGACGATCGTGGGGTCGGCGCCGGAGGTGTCTTCCGTGGGCAGGTCGAGGCCGGCTTCCACGGCGGCGTTGTGCGAGCGGTCGCGGCCGTCGTCGAGCATCTCCCGGGCCCGGGATATCGTCGCCTCGATCTCGTCCAGTTCGACCGACACATGATCGGCGAGCTGGATCATGAGGGCAGGCTGATAGACGGGGTGCTCTTCGGGCTGGGACAGCCGGGCCAGAGCCTCCTTCATCTGTCGCAGCTGCTCTTGCGCCGCGATGGCGATGTCCTTGTTGTGGTCGCGCTCGCGCTCGGCGCGTTGGGCGTGCTCGGCCAACTTCTGCTGCTGGGCCCGTGCTCGCTCCAGTTGGGACTGAAGCAGCAGCACTTGCGCGTCCGGGGTTGCCGTGGAGGAGCGGCGGCCCGCGAGCTCGCGTTCCAGATCGCTGATCCGTTCGCGCTGCCGGCTGGCCAGTCCTAACAGCAGCAGCGCCAGTTGTTGGGCCTGGTGCCCGTTGGCCTGGGCGATGCGCAGCGCCTCCTGAAGCGAAGTGATCTTCTCCAGGGCCAGGACCCGTTGTTCGCTCAGGGCCAGGATCTCGTCTGCGAAAGGGCTGGTGACGGGCGTCGGCTCGGTGGTGGCCTTGAGCCAGAGCGCCCGGGCCGGCCGCAGACGCTTGACCATCTGCTCGCCGTCGAAGCAATAACGCGCGGCTGCCTCGATGAGGTCGATCTGGATTCCGGCGCCTGCGAGCATGTCGTAGACGCGATGGCGAGCTGGCACGGCCGCATCTGCGAAGTCCTCTGGCACGAGCGCCGCTACCAGCCCCGCCGCGGTGTGGCCCGAGTCGTCCAGCCAGGAGCGGACCATGACCGCCAGATCGTTGAACTCCGTGCAGGACCCGCGCAACTCCCCCCAGGGCCGGCCGGCGCGCCCACCTGATGCAGCCATCGCTTCCCCCAAGGTTGTCCGCCGACAACTCCGCGTTGTCCGTCAACAATATTCGAGCTCTGCCAAGCGGGCCGGAAGACGGGGACTGTGGTGGTGCCGCCTGCGACCGTGGCGCGGCAGGACCCTGGGACATCATCCGGAGCGCGACATGACCTCGATCCCCAAGCCGTATGCGATCGCCGCGTCGGCGATGACGGTCTCCACCACCACCTCCGCGGTGGCCGGTGCCCCAGCCTGGATCACGGCCGCGCCGCTCATGGCCGGCATCGCTTTGGGCGTGACCGACCAGGTCCGTGCCGGGCGACGCGAAAGGCATCAGCGGGCCCGCCAGGATGCTGCTGACGAGCAGCTACGTCGCCTGGAGCGCCAAGCCGCGCGGGCTGTGCGCACGATCGGGGACCCTGATCGGCGTGCGGCGGTGTTGCTTCAGCTCATCAATGCGCACACTCTCGGGGTCAAGGTCGACGATCGTTGATCGCCGCTGTCCCCGCCAACCGATCCCCATCATCCGTCCGCCGGTACACCACCCGCCGCCCGACGCGGGTGCCCTCGATCAGGCCCGCTTCGCGCAGGACCGCGATGTGGCCACCCGCTGTGCCGAGCGAGATCTCCAGCAGCGTCGCGAGTTCCGTGGTCGTGGCGGGGCGCGCCAGTTCCAGCAGGATGCGGGCGCGGATGGCGCCGAGGAGCCGCTCCAGTGCGCGTACTCGGTCCGGGGCTGGGGCCTCGCTTCGTTCTGCGACACCGCGCGCCGGGTAGACCAGCGCGAAGGTGTCGGGCGGCGTTTCGCACAGCCACGTGCCGCGCGTCAGGGTGACCGGGACGAACAACATGCCCTCGGCGCCGACGATGCGGTCGGGCAGGGGGCGGTTGCTGAAGCGGATCGCGTCGTTGCCGACCCAGGCGCTGCGCCGGCTCATGGTGCCCAGCGCGTTGGACCAACCGTAGACCGCCACGAGCCCCGCGCGGTACGTCACCTCACGTTCGAGCAGCGAGCGCCGGCGCGGCCAGTCCGGGAGGACGTGGTCGTGCCACAGCGCGCTCATCAGCTCCGCGCCGCGAGCAGCCCAATCACCGCCGGCTGAGGCATGCGACAACCAATCCAGCCCGCTGGGTGCCTTCGCGTGGTGGTCGGAAGCCTCCAGCTGAGCCCGAAACTCCGCATCGGAGAACCGCGCGGCCAGCGTCAGCTCCTCTGCCATCGTCGTCCGCATCCCGCCGGGCGGAGGCGTCGTCACGAAATCGGGCAGCCACCCTGTCGTCGTCAGCAACCGCACCAGCCCCGAGGTGAACCGGTCCGCCGCCACCCGGGCGCGAAAGGCCGGCGCATGCCGCGCGTGCCACGAGGCCACCCAAGGATCCCGGCACGGATTCACCAACACCCGCATCGCCCCCAGCGTCTCCGCCAGTGGTGACAGCGCGAAGCGCGATCTGGACAGGGCTCGCGGCGACAACCGCAGCAGCGTCATCTTTCGCCTCCATCCGAAGGGTTAGCATTCCACACCGCGCCTCCAGAGACTCGCGCCCATGCCCGAACCCCGCCCCGCCGCCCTGCGCACGCTCCTGCGCCGCCGCGACTTCCGCTTCTTCTTCACCGGCCAGACCGTCTCCCTGCTCGGCACCGCCATGTCGCCGGTGGCCCTGGCCTTCGCGGTCCTGAACGCCTCCCACGACAAGGCCGGGGACCTCGGCGTCGTCCTCACCGCGCACATGATCCCGATGCTGGCGTTCCTCCTGGTCGGAGGCGCGACGGCGGACCGCTTCGCCCGCCGCACCGTCCTGGTCTGGGCGAACCTCGGCTCGGGCCTGACGCAGGGCGCGGTCGCGGCGCTCCTGCTCACCGGCCGCTACTCGCTCCTGCTCGTGGCCGTCCTGGAACTCCTCAACGGCATCCTCGCCGCCTTCACCACGCCGGCCCTGCGCGGCTTCGTGCCCGAGCTCGTCGAACGCCACCAGATCCAGCAGGCCAACGCCCTGCTCAGCTCGGTGCGCAACGCCACGAGGATCTTCGGCCCGAGCCTGTCCGGCGTCCTGGTGGTCGCGATCGGCAGCGGCCCGGCCATCGCCTTCGACGCGGCCACCTACGTCTTCGCCGCGATCTGCCTGCGACTGCTGTCCACGACCAGCCACCCGGGCGCGTCGAAGGCAACCAGAACCGCCATCCTCACCGACATCCGCGAAGGCTGGCACCGGTTCCGAGGCTTCCGCTGGGTCTGGACCGTCTCGGCCACCTTCTGCGTGATGAACCTCGTCCAGACCGGCACCTGGCAGATCCTCGGCCCGGAACTGACCAAACGCACCAGCGGAGCCGCCGCCTGGGGTCTCGTCCTCAGCGCCCGAGGCGTCGGCCTCCTGCTGATGAGCACGCTCCTCACCCGCCTGACCATCCGCCACTTCCTGGCGGCCGGCCAGCTCATGAGCGTCCTGATCGCCGTCCCGCTGCTGGTCCTCGGCGCCGGCCTGCACGCGCCCTACCTCATCGCCGCCGCCTTCATCGCAGGCCTCGGATCCGCGGTCGCGAGCGTCAGCTGGGACACCTCACTGCAAGAGCACGTCCCACCCCAAGCCCTCTCCCGCGTCTGCTCCTTCGACGACTTGCTCTCCTACGCGGCGATCCCCGTCGGCCAGCTCAGCGTCGGCCCCCTCGCCTCAGCCCTCGGCGGCTTCCGGGTCGCGACCGTCGCAGGGGTCATATACGTCGCCGCCGCCTTCTTCCCCCTCGCCTTCAAGCCGGTGCGAAGCCTGACGCATACCGCGCACCCCGCCCCGGCAGCCTAGATGGCGTCCCAGGGAGCTGACTCATAGGCGCCGTAAAGTCCCGCCATGAAGTCCTCGTCGACCGGCAGCGCCAGTCCGTCGATCTCCGCGACCGGTGCGACGCCCTGGGAATTCGCGACGAATGCCGCCTGGTAGCCTGCCACGTCTCCCAGCGCGACCGGCCTCGCCTGCGACGCCAGCCCGGCGTCCGGACCGTGGCGTTGCAGCAGCTGCTTGGTGATGCCCTCCAACGCCGGGGCCGCGGGCCAGGTGATCGCCGAGCCGTCGAAGAACCCGATGTTGGCCACGGTGGTCTCCGAGATGCCGCCGTCGCCGGCGGTCAGCAGCGCGTCGTCGTAGCCGTCCGCCTCGGCGGCGCGGCCGTGGTAGATCTGCCCGAAGCTGCCGCCGACCTGCTTGATGTGGGCCAGTGGACGCTGATAGCGCACGCTGCGCAGCCGTTGCGGGGTGCGCGGCATGTCGACCGCCGGGCGCAGCAGCACCACGATCACCGGATCGTCGGCCGGATTCAGCCGCAGGACCTGCACGCGGGCGGCGCTGTCGGCGTACTCCTCGGTGAGCGCGTGCCGCAGATGGCGCCGGACGAGATCGGTGTCCAGCCCGGCGCCGAACAGCTCGGCGCTGGCCGAGGCCAGCCGAGCCAGGTGCAGGTCGAGGCCGCGGACTCGGCGCCCCCGGACCTGCATCGCCGTGAAGTGGCCGTACTGGTTCAGCAGCGCGGCGCCAAGGCGGTCCGAGTCCGGGGTCCGGCCGTCGATCTCTACGCGGGGCATCCGCCCAGAGTAGTCAGTCGTCCAGGCACTCGGACGACCGGCGCAACCGGCGGGACGGCCGGCCGGGTCAGGCGGCCGCTCAGGCGGCCGGTCAGCTGCTGATCGCGGCGATCAGCGCATCGCCGGTGTACGCCTTGCCGCCCAGCCCCCACGCCCCGTCCGGCGCGTTCAGAATGTTGACCCACGTGTCGTCCCGCCGATGCCCCGGCTCGGCCAGGTCGGCGACGATGTCGGTCGCGGCCGCGATGAACGCCGCGCGCGCCGTCTGGTCGGCCAGCCCGATGTTCGGCAGCTTCAGCTCGACCATCACGACGGGCCGGTTGACGCCGCCGGCGTAGACGTCGCGCGGGTCCAGGAGGTGCACGGTCCCGCCGACCACGGCCGCGAAGAACTCGTTGCCGGTCAGGCCGGACACCTCGATGAGCGCCTCGGTCAGGCGCGGAAGGATGGCGCGCTCGCCGGACGGCGTCAGGACGCCGCGCGGCGCGGTCACGGTGATGGGCATGGTGGTCCCCTCTCTGGACTAGCTAGGACGTGCGTACTAGCTCTCGCCGCCCAGTCTCGGCTAGGATGCTCGTACTAGTCAAGGGCGCCGCTGGAAAGGACCACGGGACGATGGCATCGGACACCCGCGACCGCATGATCGACGCGACCGTCGACGCCCTGAGCCGGCACGGCGTCGCCGGTATGTCCTTCACCGAGATCCTGCAGACCAGCGGCGCCGCGCGCGGTGCGATCTACCATCACTTCCCGCAGGGCAAGGGCCAGCTCGTCGCCGAGGCGACGGCGCGCTTCGGCGAACAGGTCCGCGGCGGCTTGGGCGACCTGGCGGGCGAGAATCCGGAGGAGGTCGTCGTGGCCTTCATCGCGACGGTCCGCCCGGTCGTCCTGGCGGCGGTCAACGGCTACAGCTGCGCGATCGCGGCGGCGAGCGTCGGGTCGGCCGAGGACGACGAGCTGCGGCGCACCGCTGGTGGAGCCTTCAGCGCGTGGCTGGAGGAACTCGCGATCCGGCTGACCGAGGCCGGTATGGCGGAGAAGAAGGCTGCCGAGACCGCCGCGCTGCTGATCAACATGCTGGAAGGAGCGCAGGTCGTCTGCCGCGCGGTGGGCAACATCGAGCCCTTCGACGCCTCGTTCAGGGCGGCGCGCGCCCTGGTGAAATAGCCGCGGGCCGTACAACGGGTCCCCTCCCACCCGGCGTACGGCCCGGCTCACACCACCAGGAGCAGGCTCAGCTCGCGGCGAGCAGCTCCAGCGTGTCCACCACCCGGTTCGAGAACCCGTACTCGTTGTCGTACCAGGCGACCACCTTGACGTGCCGGCCCTCGACCCGCGTCAGCGCCGAGTCGAAGATCGAGGACGCCGGGTTGCCGACGATGTCCGAGGACACCAGCGGGTCCTCGGAGTACTCCAGGATCCCGGCGAGCGGTCCGTCGGCGGCCTTGCGGTACGCGGCGAGCACTTCGTCGCGGGTCACGTCGCGCGCGACCGTGGTGTTCAGCTCCACGATCGAGCCGACCGGCACCGGAACCCGGATCGAGTCGCCGGACAGCTTCCCGTCCAGGCCCGGGAGCACCAGGCCGATGGCCTTGGCCGCGCCGGTGGTCGTCGGGACGATGTTGACCGCGGCGGCGCGGGCGCGGCGCGGGTCGCGGTGCGGGCCGTCCTGCAGGTTCTGCTCCTGCGTGTAGGCGTGGACCGTGGTCATGAAGCCGTGTTCGATCCCGGCCAGCTCGTCCAAGACGGCGGCCAGCGGGGCCAGCGCGTTGGTCGTGCAGGAGGCGTTGGAGACGATCGTGTGCGCGGCCGGGTCGTAGGCCTCGGTGTTGACGCCGTAGGCGAGCGTCACGTCGGCGCCGTCCGACGGCGCGCTGACCAGGACCCGCTTGGCACCCGCGTCCAGGTGCGCGCGAGCGGCCTTGGCGGCGGTGAAGCGGCCGGTCGCCTCCAGCACGATGTCCACGCCGAGATCGGCCCACGGCAGCTGAGCCGGGTCCCGCTCGGCGAGCACCGTGATGCGGCGGTTGTCGACGACCAGCACGTTCCCCTCGACGCTCACCGGCCGCCCGAGCCGGCCGGCCGTGGTGTCGAACGCGAGCAGCCGCGCCAGCGCCACGGGGTCGGTGAGGTCGTTCACCGCGACGATGTCGAGGTCGGTACCCCGCTCCAGCAGCGCGCGCAGTACGTTGCGGCCGATGCGGCCGAAGCCGTTGATGGCGATGCGAGTCATGGATGATTTCCCTTCGATGTCTGCGTCATCACGAGTCTCGCCGCGGCTGGGGCGCGGTGGCAGTGGCGTGGGCGCCATTGTTCGCAAGGATCGCGCCAGAGGCCCGCGCTGCTGGGATCGCGCGCCGGCCCCCGACCGCTCCTCGCCCCGAGCGCTGGTCCCCGACGGCTACTCGCCCCGCGTGAACGTCCGCCGGTACTCGCTCGGCGACGTCCCGAGGATGCGCTGGAAGTGCGCCCGCAGATTCGTCCCCGTCCCGAGCCCGACGTCGTTCGCGATCTGCTCGATGCTGCGCTGCGACCGCTCCAGCAGCTCCCGCGCCAGGTCGACGCGGGCGCGCGTGACCCACTGCATCGGCGTGTAGCCGGTGTCCTCGATGAAGCGCCGGGAGAACGTGCGCGGTGAGACCGCGGCGTGCTCGGCCATGGTCTCCAGGCTGAGCGGGTCGCCGAGTCTGTGCAGTGCCCACTCCCGCGTCGCGGCGAAGCGCTCGCCGAGCGGCTCGGGCACACTGCGCGGCACGTACTGCGCCTGGCCGCCGCTGCGGTACGGAGCCGCGACCAGCCGCCGCGCCGCGTGGTTCGCGGCCGACACCCCGAGGTCGCCGCGCAGGATGTGCAGGCACAGGTCGATGCCCGACGCGGCGCCGGCCGATGTCAGCACACTGCCCTCGTCGACGAACAGCACGTTCTCATCGACCCGGACCGCCGGATACCTCGCGGCGAGCGTCCGTGTGTAATGCCAATGTGTCGTCGCGCGCTTGCCGTCGAGCAGACCGGTCGCAGCCAGCGCGAAGGCTCCCGTGGAGATCGCCGCCAGCCGCACGCCCCGATCGTGCGCGGCGATCAGCGCCGCGACGACAGCCGCCGGCGGATCCTCGCGGTCCGGATTCCGGTAGCCGGGGATGAACGCGATGTCGGCCCACGCCAACGCCTCCAACCCGTGCGCGACGTGGTACGCCAAGCCGTCGCCGCCGGTCACGAGTCCTGGCGCGGCCCCGCACACCCGCACCTCGTACGGCATGCTGGCGCGCGTCGTGAACACTTGAGCGGGGATCCCGACGTCGAGCGGCTTGGCCCCCTCCAGCACCAGGACGGCGATGCGCCGCAGCCGGCCCGTCGGCGAACCCTCGGCCGGGTCGGTCACGATGCGCTTCCCATGCAGGTCAGGCTATCGCGCGAGCACGTCGGGACCCAGCGACGCCACCTCGTATCCGTCCGGATAGCTCGGCGCCGTCCCGAGCTTGAGATAGGGCTCGGTCCGCGGTGCCTTCCACGCCTCAGCCGTCGCCCGAAGCCGGACCAGACCCCCGACGAGCATCCGCACCGGCAACGCCGGCGTCGGAGCACCGACAGCCACCCGCAGCGCCGGCGGCAGCAGCGAGTCGGCGACCGGCCCTGCCAGCCCTTTGAGACGGTCGGGCAGCCGCCCGGCGAACAGCCCGCGCGTGGCGGCCATCAAAGCCTCAGCGCAGGCCGTGTACGCGAAATGCTTGGCCTCATAGGAGTCGAGCACATCTTCGAACCCCGCATAGTCGGCTGGTATGTCGCTGACGTTCATCAGCGTCCCGAGCCGCCGGTAGAACTCGGCCGTCGCCGCACGCTCATGGCAGCACGTCGGCCGCCACCCCGTCCGGTCGATCCACCGTGTCGGCACGACCACGAACGTCGCGAGCACATACCGGTAGTCGTCAGCGGCTATGTCGAACCGACGGTGGATCTGGTTGAGCCGCTTGACCGCCGCCCGGCCCCGCTCCGACTCCAGCCCGTTCGTGATCATCTCGTACATGAGCAGCCCGGTGTCGTCCGCGCGCTTGCGCGTCCGCTCGGTCATCTCCCCGGTCGAGAACAGCAGCTCGGCGATCGCCGGGATCCCGAACGTCCGATAGAACGCGAGATTCAGGCCGAGCATCGTCTCCCAGCCGAATTCGTACTGCGCGACAGTGCGGTAGATCTCCTCGTGGTCCGTGACCGGATCCAAGGTGCGGACGTGCTTGAGTCGGGCCAGATCGCGGTTGCGCATAGGCCCGGATGGTACCGGCTTCGTCCCGTGTCCTGTCTCAGGGTTCTGCCGTCGACGTCCTACGCGACCACGTTGACGAAGCTCATCATGCCGTTGTCCTCGTGCGCGGCGATGTGGCAGTGGAACATCCAGCGGCCGGGGTAGTCGTTGAACGGGATCCGGATGACCACCTTGCCGGGGGCGCCCTTGGCCCCGTGCGGGATCAGGACGGTGTCCTGCACATGGGTGTACGGCTGTGCGACGCCGTTGACCGACATCACCTGGAACGGTGTGATGTGCAGGTGGAAGGGGTGATCCTCGCCGGTCCTGTTCACGATGGTCCACTCCTCGACGGTGCCGAGCTTGGCGGGGGTGGCGAACGCCGGCTGGTTCATGTCGAACTGCTTGCCGTTGATGTAGAACGACAAGCCGTCGGCGCTTTCCGACAGAGCGACAGTGCGCCGCTGCGCGATCGGGGCGCCGGCCAGATCGGTCGGCGCGGTGGGGATGGCGCCGGTGAGTGCGGGGAGCCGGCTGAGGCTGTGTCCCTTGACGTTCACCTTGACCAGCTCGGCATCAGGGTACTGGTCACCCTGGGGGCCGTTGCTGTAGGCGGTGGTGCGCAGCCAGGTCTGTCCGGCCTCGCCGTTCGCCGTCACGAGGACGTCGTATCGCTTGCCCGGCGGCAGCAGCAGGGAGTCGGCGGTGCGGGTCTGCGCGACCGGGACGCCGTCCTCGCCGATCACCGTGAACTGATAGCCGTCCAGCTGGAGCTGGTAGAAGATGTCGGCTCCGGCGTTGGCCAGGCGCCACAGCTCGGTCTGGTTCGGGCGCAGCGTCAGCGTCGGCCGCAGCTGGCCGTTGACCAGCCGAACCGTCGGCGCGTCGGAGTCGATCGAGGTGGTGTCGGTGTTCTGCACGATGTGGCCGGCCGGGTCGATCTGCGCGTCCTTGAAGACGAAGGTGTGCGCTTGGACGGTGCGGTAGGCCGCGGGCAGCAGCGAGCGGTCGTCGCCGACGATCATCGCGCCGGACAGGCCGGCGTAGAGCTGGTTCTCCACGTCGCCGCGCATGGGCTGGGTGTCGGCCGCGCTGCCGGGCGCCGGGCACGTCGTGCCCATCGTGTGGCTGTGGTACCAGTACGTGCCCTGAGGATGGTCGGCCGGGACCGCCAGGTGGTAGGTGAGCACGGTGTTCGGGGCCGCGCACAGGAACGAGTCGTCGGAGTGGTCTTCGGGGGAGACGTGCATCCCGTGGAAATGCAGGTTGGTGGCCACGGCCAGGTGGTTGACCAGGTGGACGGTGAGGTCGGTGCCGGGGTCGAACCGTAGCGTGGGTGCGACGAAGCCGCCGTTGTAGGCCTCGCCCCACACCTTCCTGCCCGACAGCTCGAAACGGGTCTCGGAGGCGTTGAGGGTGATCGTCAGATCGCCGTGCGGTCCGGCGTCGATGTCGGCGTTCGCAGGGTCCTTGAACGATGCGCCGACCCTCATCCCCGCCTCCTGTTGGGAGGTGGACGGCGCCCCGGCGTCTCCGCAGGTGGCGGCCAGCGCGACGGTGCCGCCGGGAGCAGTGAGCAGGCTCGCGACGGCCAGGAGCACGGCGGAGCGGCTTGCGATGAGAGTGCGCAGCACGGGTGGCCGGCGCCCGTGGCGGGCCAGCTCGTCGTGCACGATCTCGCGGTCGAGAAGATCCACAAAGGTGAGCCTATGTCGGACATCGACTCAGACAGTGGACCGACATCGGTTTCCGGGGCGATCGGTTCTGTGGATGGTGCTAAATCAGCAGCGCGAGCCCCAACCCCGCCGCGGCCGCCACCATCCCCGCCGCCAAGCTCACCGCGACGTTCGTCGAAGCCTCGGCGATCGACCCGTCCTCGACCAGGCGCATGGTCTCGTACGAGAACGTCGAGAAGGTCGTGTACGCGCCGCAGAACCCTGTCCCGAGCATCGCCAGCATGGGCTTGGGCATGCCGTGGTGCAGCGCGAGGCCGGTGAGCAGGCCGAGCAGGAGCGCTCCGGTGAGGTTGATGGTCATGGTGCCGAGGGGGAGGGCCGAGGTGCGGCGGGCCGCGATCGCGCGGTCCAGCAGGTAGCGGGCCGGGGCTCCGATCGCGGAGGCGGCCGAGACGGCGAGCAGCGTGATCACGACGACCGCCCCCAGTGGTGGCGGCGCGGCGCGGGTTCGCTCCCGGCTTCGCGCGGGGCCTCGGCCTGCTCCTGCGCGCGCCCGACGTACTTGATGACCTCGACGTCGTCGATGATGACCAGCCCCTCGGCGATCAGCTCGTCCAGCTGGGGGAGGAACGCCTCGATCTTCTCCGCGGTGTCCACGATGATCACGACCAGCGGCAGGTCCTCGGACAGGGACAGGATCCGCGTGGTGTGGATGCGGGAGGTCGCTCCGTAGCCCTCGATCCCGCGGAAGACGCTGGCCCCGGCGAGCCCGGCTTCCTTCGCCCGGGCGACGATCTCGTGGTAGAGCGGCGTGTGGTGGTACTGGTCGGTCTCGCCGATGAAGATGCTCAAGCGGCGCGAAGGACCCGACAGCTTCATGGCCGTCCTCCGATCTCGGCGGGCTCGGTCGTGCCGACGGACGCGAGCGGCCCGAGGGCCGCCACGGCCTGAGCACGCTTGACGCGCCAGGCGGCGACTCCGCGTCCCAGCACCAGGCCCAAGCTGGTGGCCGCGATGCCGGCGGCGAGGCTCAGCACGATGTTCGCGGCGGCGGTGCCGTACGCGCCGGCGGAGATCAGGCGGTCGGTGTCGACCATCCACGTGGAGAACGTCGTGTAGGCGCCGAGGAAGCCCACGCAGAAGAACGGCCGGACATAGGCGTTCGGCGGCCAGACATCGAGGATGAGCACCACCAGCAGCGCCAGCACGAACGAACCACTGATGTTGATCGCGAACGTCGTGGCCGGGAAGGTGTGCGGCGCGGTCGGGAACGCCAGGCCCAGACCGTAACGAGACGGGCCACCCAGCGCACCGCCCGCAGCCACGGCAGCCAGAACACGACGCGGCGTACGCGAGCGGCGGGGCTTCGGTTCCGATCCCGTTTCGACCACATCCGGGTCGACAGGCAGGTCATCGGCGGGTTTCAGACCGGCATCGGGGTTCACGACGGCTACTCTCCTACTCGGCACCGGACGTCGGCGGGCATGCCGACATCACCTGTGAGTAGGGACCGTTGGCCAAAGAATCGGCGGTTATACGGCGGGCCCCACCGCCGGTAACGCGGCACCATCGTACCGTGCCGGGAGATACGCCCGCGCGCAACAACCGTGTTGCGCTCGCCGCCGCAGATCCACTTGGCTGTGCACCGTGACCGAACTCCGCACCGAACGCCTGATCCTGCGCCGCTGGAAGGACTCAGACCTCGAACCCTGGGCCGCCATGAACGCCGACCCCGAGGTCCGCGAGCACCTCGGCGGCGTGATGACGCGCGAGCAGAGCGACGCCTCGGTCGCCCGCTTCGAGGAGGAGTTCGAAGCGCGCGGCTACGGCTGGTTCGCCGTCGAGATCCAGGCCGCCGGCACCTTCATCGGCTTCGCAGGACTCGACGACGTCGACGAGGAGATGCCCCTCACCGGCGTCGAGATCGGCTGGCGCCTGACCCGCACCGCCTGGGGCCACGGCTACGCGACCGAGGCGGCGCGCGCCGTCCTGGCCTTCGGGTTCGACACCCTCAAGCTTGACGAGATCGTGGCCCTGACCACCGCGGCCAACCACCGCTCCCAGGCCGTGATGCGGCGCATCGGCATGACCCGCGACCCGGCCGAGGACTTCCTGGACCCGACCGTGCCCGCAGGGCCGCTGCAGCCGAACGTCGTGTACCGGATCAAGGCCGACGGCAGGGCTGGGGTCGGCGGCTGATGTCCGACTCAGCGAGCAGGGGCGACCTCTGCCGGGGGCGAGACCCGGTGGCGCGAGGACTTCGAACGGACGGCCGTTCCGAAGCAACCTGACTAAGCCTTTAAACATCTCTTTTACATGCCACCTGAAGACGCCGACGTACCGAATACGACAAGTCGGGCAGAAGTCGCCCCGCCTGCCGCCTTCGCCGAGCACTCGTCGACGCCGATCCACCGCTGCTCCGAGTGCCATGGGACCCGTCGGAGCGGCCACGAACGCGCCCACCGGAGCTCTGGCCAAAGCATCCACCGGAGCTCCCACCGGAGCCCCCGGTGACCAACCCCCTCGACTGGTCCCTCCTCAGCGGCCCCATACCGGTCATCCTCCTGATCCTCACTGTCGCGGCCTTCGCGCTCCTGCTCACCGACCGCACCCGCGCCTGGTGGACCTGGAAAGCCCCGACGGCCCTGGCCGTCGGCGCCGTCCTCACCGCGATCCTCGGCGTCGTCGTCGACCGCTGGTGGAAACCCTTCCCCGAAGGCCTGCCGACCGAAGTCCTTCTATGGATGGGAGTGGCGATCCTCGGCGTGACCGTCACCGCCGTCCGCCTCCCCTCCCTCACCTGGCGCCGCCGGGCCGCCGCCCTGGCCTGCGCGTTCGTCGTCGGCCTCACCGGCCTGAACCAGGTCAACCGCTACTTCCAGAGCTACACCACCACCCGCGCCGTCCTCGGCCCGTGGCTCAACACCGGCACCGACTTCCACAAAGCCGCCGGCCGCCCGACCGGCCTGGTCACCGCCCCGCCCGGCCGCATGATCGCCGACGTCTGGACCCCGCCGCCGAACCTGCCCGCCTCCGGCACCCTGTCGGAGGTCACGATCCCGGGCACGGTCTCGCACTTCACCGCCCGCAAGGCCTGGGTCTACCTCCCGCCGGCCTACCAGGCCGCCCCGCGTCCCCGGCTTCCCGTCCTGGTCCTGCTCCCCGGCCAGCCCGGCTCGCCCCGGGACTGGATCGACGCCGGCGGCATCCAGCGGATCCTCGACGCCTACGCCGCCGCGCACCACGGCCTCGCCCCGGTCACCGTCATGCCCGACGCGACCGGGTCCACCATCGGCAACACGCTCTGCATGGACTCCAAGCTCGGAAACGCCGAGACCTACCTGACCACCGACCTCCAAGCCTGGGTCACCGCCAACCTCCAGGTCGCCTCGCCCGACAGCGGCTGGACCGTCGGCGGCTTCTCCTTCGGCGGCACCTGCGCCGTCCAGCTCTCGGTCCGCGCCCCGCACCTCTACCGGACGTTCCTGGACCTGTCCGGCCAGCGCGAACCGACCCTCGGCAACCACAAGGAAACCGTGAAGAAGGCCTTCAACGGCGACGAAGGCGCGTTCACCCGCTCCAACCCCGTCTCCATCCTCGCCACGCGGCGCTTTCCCGAACTCGCCGGCCGCATCATCACCGGGGCCAACGACCACGAGTTCACGCCGCAGCTGAACTTCGTCTACCTGGCCTGCCGCAACGCCGGTGTCGACGTCCGGATGAACGTCCTGCCCGGCGGGCACAGCTGGCAGGTCTGGCGTGCCGGCTTCACGCAGCAGCTGCCCTGGATCGCCGAGCGGAACGGCCTGGCCCGCGGATGAGCATCCAATCCCTGCCCGGCGGCAGACCCGGCTTCTTCGGCGCCATGCCGCTGCGCGTCCGCCGCGCCGCGGGCCGGGCTCCGCTCACGGCGGCGCTCGCCGCTCTGCTCGTCCTCGTCGCGCTGGTCACCGGCGGCGCCGGGAACGATCCTGACGAAGGCCTCGACGGTACCGTCGGCACCGGCGCCTCGACGCTCGCCGACGGCAAATGGTGGACGATCCTTAGCTACGGTCTGTGGAGCGTGGGGCCCACGGCGCTTATAGCTACGCTCCTGCTCGCGATCGCCGTAGTGGCTCCGGCCGAGCGCCGCCTCGGGATACCGGCGACGCTCGGCTTGTTCGTGCTCTGTCAGGTCGGCGGCGCGCTGCTCGGCGCCGGGATGATCGAGCTCGGATCGCGTACCGGGGACGTCTGGCTGAGTTCGGACGGTTCCGATGCCGCCACGGGAGCCAGCGTGGGCATCGTCGGGGTCGGACTGGCGCTCAGCGCGCGGCTGTCTCCGTTGTGGCGTCGGCGCCTTCGGTTGGTGTTCGGCTTCGGTGTGCTGCTGTTCATGCTCTATGACGGCACCGCGCAGGACGTGCTGCGTTTCTGCGGCGCTGGCATCGGGTTCGTGACCGGCGCGTTGTTGTGGGGACGCAAGCGTCCGCGTCGTGAACGGGTCGTCTCCCATGCCGAAAGTCGCGTCCTCGTCGCGATCGCCGTCGGCACGTCGGCGCTGGGACCGCTCATCGCCTTCCTGACGAGGGCGCCATACGGGCCGCTGTCTCTGTATTCCGACTTGTTCGTGGGAACCGGACCTGGAGACGACGATCTCCGCAGCGTTTGCAGCGGCGCGGCGGACATGTCTGGTGACTGTCTCCAGATGCGCTCGGAGTACCTGCTCGCGAGCAGCCCCGCGGTGCTCATGCTGTTCGTGCCGGCGATCCTGTTGCTCATCGTCGCCGAGGGGCTGCGCCGCGGCCGTCGCCTCGCGTTCCTGGCGGCGGTCCTGATCGAGGCCGGGGCTGCCGTCGTCACGTGGCGCTACGCGGTTCAAGCGCTGTCCTACCTTGATCCCGCCGACGAGGGATACGCCGACGCGCACAGGTTCGTCATTCAGTACTCGATACCCCTGGTCGCGATTCCTTTACTGGTCATCGGACTGCTGGTGGCCAAGCGGCGCCACTTCGAGCTGCGGGTTGCGCGCCGCACGGTGGTGAAGGTGGCCGCGGCTGTGGCCGCGGCCTTCGTCGTCATCGGTGCGGCGTATATCCAGATCGGGTATCTCGTGCGGGACGAGTTCACCCCGGTGCCGAGTGCCGGCGGTCTGGCCGCGGACTTCGTCAAAAGGCTGATTCCGCCGGTGTACGTCGGCGTCCTCGACGCGCCGTCGGCCCACTTCCTTCCCCAAGGCGGCACCGCGAAGCTCCTTTACGTCTGGGCCGGCCCGGCCTTTTGGGCGGTGACGCTCGGCGGGCTGCTGCTGGCCTTCTGGCGTACTCCGATGCGGCACACCGTGGGGTCCGAAAGCCAGGCGCGTGCGCTGTTGACCACGTACGGCGGATCGACGCTCTCTTATATGACGACCTGGCCCGGCCACGAGTACTGGATCACCGAGGACGGCCGGGCCGCGGTGGCTTATCGCGTCATCGGCAAGGTCGCGCTGACGACCGGCGGTCCCTTCGGCGATCCGGCGGCGCGCGATGTGGTGCTGGGGGAGTTCGCGAAGTACTGCGATCAGCAGGGCTGGTCGCCGTGCTTCTACAGCGTCACGGCCGAGACCTTGAACGTCGCCTCCCGGCTGGGATGGCGCGGGATCCAGGTCGCCGAGGACACCGTGCTGGCGTTGCCGGAGCTGGCGTTCACGGGCAAGAAGTGGCAGGACGTCCGCACCGCGCTGAACAAGGCGGGCAAGTGCGAGATCAGCGCGACGTGGGTCTCGTACCCCGAGGCGCCGCAGGCTCTGCGCAAGCAGGTGCGGGACTTGTCGCACGAGTGGGTCCTCGGCAAGGGCCTGCCGGAGATGGGCTTCACCCTCGGCGGCCTGGACGAGCTCGACGATCCGCAGGTTCGATGCCTGCTCGCGATCGACGCCGACGGGCGGCTGCACGGGGTCACGAGCTGGCTGCCGTGCTACCGGGACGGCGAGCCGGTCGGCTGGACGCTGGACTTCATGCGGCGCAGCGCCGACGGCTTCCGCGGCGTGATGGAGTTCCTGATCGCGACCGCGGCCATGCGGTTCAAGCAGGAGGGGGCCGAGTTCATGAGCCTGTCCGGCGCTCCTTTGGCCCGGGCCGAGAGCGACGTGCGACCCGACGGCCTGCAACGGTTGCTGGACGGTGTCGGGCGCGTGTTGGAGCCGGTGTACGGCTTCCGCTCGCTGCTGGCGTTCAAGGCGAAGTTCCAGCCGCAGTATCAGCCGTTGTATATCGCCTACCCCGATCCGGCCGCGCTGCCCGCGATTACGAATGCGATCGGCCGCGCCTATCTGCCGCATACGACGGTGGGGCAGATGGTTCGGTTGAGCCGGCGGTTGGTGGGGGTGAGGTCTTAACGCATAAGTCAGTAGGCCGGGGCACTGGTGTGAGCGCGGTGGTGCAGTATGGGCGCCGTGGACATCACGCGGCTGCCGGCAGAGGGATCGCGCGGCGTCGATACGTTCAGCGTCGCGGTGATTGAGCGCGCCGAGTCGTTCGGCGCGCTCTTGGAGGCCTTTCGGGGCGTCGAGGCGGAGCACCGTGCGCGGGGTCGGTGCTTTGTGACGTTGGACGGCCTGAACCAGTGCCTTTATACGAGCGGGCACGCGCGTGATGCGAACGAGCTCGGCGACGGCGTCGAGTACCCGGCGGAAGACACCCGGGAAGCGCTCGCTGCCTACGATGCGGCGCTGTTCGAGGCCGTTGGCGCTGCGCTTCAGAAGTCTGCTGGTGCGGTTTCGTGGGAATCGGTGTGCGGATCCCGTGTCGTGGCGTCCGGTGATGTCGAGGCGCTTGTGGCGATGAACCGGGACCTCGGCTGCGTTCTCGACAAGCGCCATATCGTGCAGTGCCTGCCGACGGATGACGGTGCGGATCTGCTGGCGAACATTCCGAACGGCTACTTCGAGGGCGACTTGGACCCGTTCCAGTGCCATGCCGTCGCTCGGCGGCTGAGCGAACGGTATGGCTACGCGCTCTTCGGGATCGGCGCGTCCGCGCTGGGATTCCTCAGCGTGATCGATTCCGGTGAGCGCGACTGGGATGCCCTGGTCGCCGACCTGCAGCAGCTCTACGGGCATCGGGACTCTACCGCGTGGGAGGGGCTTGTTCCGCTGCTGCGCGAGTCGTCGGTGTTGCTGCTCGGGTACACGGAGGACTTCGCAGCGCTCGTGGAGGGCGAGTAGGCCCTCGCCCTTCGGCTTCGGCTTCAGTCGAACGCGGCCCGGTGGTCGGTGGCTCAGGCGGTGCGCCGGGCCGGGCCGGGCTAGGTCTTGGTGCCCGGTGCCTGCCGCGTGTGGCCTGCCCGCCGCGCCGTCTGCCTGCCTGCCGCCCGCCCAAAGCCTCGCCTCGCCTCGCGCCCCGGTCCAGCCAGCGGCGGCGACCTCCCGCCTACCCGCCGCCGCCAGCTCCCAGCTCCCGCCGCCCCGCCCCTACCCCCTCCGCCGCCGCATCTCGATCCGCGACCGCGTGAACCCCGCGGCGCCCGCCGCGGCGAGCAGCGGCAGCGCCACGACCACGGCGGCGAGGTACAGCCACGGCGGAGCGAACTGCGTCTCCTGCCGTGCCAGCAGATTCCCCGGCTGCGAGGCGATCTGCTGCGCCTTCGCCTCGATGATCCCCGCCGCCGGCAGTAGTCCGAACGCCGCCCCGAGCACCGCCCCGAGCCCGGCCGTCACCGCGGCCTGCGAACCCGCCAGCAGCCGCCGCACGCGCGGCCGCGCGCCCACCGCCGCCAGCGTCTCCAAGTCCGACTGCGCGTCCGTGATCGCCAGGCCCGTGGCCACCGCCGCCGCGCCCAGCATCACCACGCCCGCGACCGCTCCCAGAGCCAGCAGGCCGGCCCAGGTCTGGCTCTGGTAGCCGCGCTCGACGTAGAACCGCTGCTCGATCCCGGACGCACCGACCAGCGAGTCGGCGCTGGTCTCCTCCTCGGAGGTCGGCGTGCGCGTCGTGTCGAACAGCAGCGCCATCGGCGTGAACTTCACCCCGAGCCGGTCCAGGGCGCCGGGGGCCACCACCGCCGATATGTCGCCGCGCGGGCTGCCGACGAGGGCCGCCGGCAGGGTCGCCGACGCGGTGTTCGGTGTGCACGTCTGCTGTTGCTGGTCGCAGGTGCCCTGGAGGCCGATCTGAACGGTCGGCTTCGCCCCGTCGCCGGCGAGGTCGAATTTGTTGAAGACCACCGCGCCGCCGGCCTTCAACACGGCCTCGGCAGCCGGATCCTCATGCCCGAGCAGGACCCGGATCAGCTCGGGGCCGCCGGCGACCACTGTTGAGGCGCCGGTCGTGAACTGCTCCATGCCCGCGTAGTCGTCACCACAACGCGGATCGGAAGCTGATACCGCAGTACTGGCATTGCCGGACGACGAGCAGTTATTCCCCGGCTTCCGGATCACCGAGGGCACCAACGGCGAGGCCTGTCCGTCCCCGTTCCCGAACCCGACCCCCTGCAACACTGCACCCTCCCGCGTCGGCAGGACCGCATCGATCTGCTGCAGCAGCCGGTTCGCCGCGTCCGGTGCCAACCCGGCGTCGAGCCCGGCCACCGCCTGCCCCATCCGCAGCTGGCTCTGGTAATAGCGCCGCTGCTGCGCGTCGTCGGAGCTGATGACCATCGCCACCGTCGTGGCCCCCGCCACCGCGGCCATGATCGCCGCCACCGCCGGAGCGGTCCGGCCCCGGTTGCGGGCGCCGTCGCGCAGCGCCAACCGTCCTGTCAGCGGCAACCACCGCGCCAGCTTCCCCGACCATGCCACCAGCACCGTCGTGCACGCCACCAACCCCAGCTCGCCCGGCACCACACCGGCCGCCACCAGCAGCGGGTTCCCGTGGTAGAACGCCCCGAACAGAATCAGAGCCGTGCCGATCACGATCCCGACCAAGCCCACCACCGGCAGCTTCCACGGCATCTTCGACTGCCCGCGCCGCCCCGTCAGGGCGACCAGCACGTCCTGCCGCGCCGTCGTGATCGCCGGCGCCACCGCGGCCACCAGCCCGGTCCCCACCCCGAGCGCCGCCGCGGCCAGCAGCTCCAGCGGTTCGAGCCGGAACCCGCCGAGCGGTTGCCGCGTGAAGTGCCCGAACCACGGCAGCACCGCCGCCGCGCTCACGATCCCGGCCACGGCCCCGATGACGCCCCCGGCCGCCCCGAGCACCACCCCGTCGGCCAGCACGATCCGCCGCAACCGCCTCCCATCGGCCCCGGCGGCGCCCAACAGCCCGAAGTCCCGCCGCCGGCGGCGCGCGCTCACCGCGAAGGCCGGCCCGGCCAGCAGCACCACCTCCAGCACGATGATCGACAGCGCGATCGCCACCACGGCCAGCTTCGCATTGCTGGAGCTGCTGCCGTCATAGCCGGGGTAGACGTGGTAGTAAGGAACCTGCGACCGTGGCGGCGGATCGGCCAGCAGCTTCTTCGACAGCACCGTGAAGCCCTGCGCGTTGAGCCGCTGCGTCAGATCCCAGCCGACCCCGCCGGCCACCGCGACCGGAAAATCGGTCTCGATGAAGTTGTTCTGCGTGGCGAAGGCTCCCGGTCGGGCGAAAACCATCTCGTCGTAAGGGCTCAGCTTGCTGTTGTAGATCCCTGTCACGCGCACGGACTTCGGCGGCGGGGGAGTGCCGTTGGTGTAGTAGTCGGCCGTGCGCATCGTGATCGTGTCGCCGACGCCCTTGTGCAGCTCCCCGGCCAGCGCACTGCTCAGGGCCACCTCGTCATCGGACGCCGGGGCGCTCCCGGCGATCCGGTCGACCGTGCCGGCCATCATCGGGTCCGCCAGGTCGGAATTCTGCACCTGGCCGAAGGCCCGCCCGGATCCGTTGGCGATCTGCACCTGTGCTCCGAAGAGCGCCTGCGGCTGGCCGACGTGCGAACCAGCGGGCAGCAGTGCCCTGAGATCGGCCACGCTCGCCGGCGAATCGCGCAACGACGGAAGGGAGTGCCCCGCCGCGTCCAGGACCGGCCCCGACCCGCTTCGGTCAGGGCTCTGGTACATCGGCTCGCCGACGTCGCGGATGAGTGCGTCGTAGCTGCCCATCTGCCACGCGGCCTTCTGCTCGGCCGGGATCTGCGCGCTGCGCCACAGCGTGTCGGCCGCCGAAGCCCCCGCGACCGGCAGTGCGAGCATCGCCACCACCAGCGCCGAGCGCTTCTTGTTCCGCCACGCCTCCCGGCGCGCCACCCGCAGCGCGAGGCGCCAGCTGCTCACGCCTGCACCTCGTCACTGACCAGCAGGTCCTCAGCGCGCTGCGAAGGGGCTGATTCGTCGACGATCAGGCCGTCGCGGATGAAGACGATGCGGTCGGCCCAGGCTGCGTGCCGGGCCTCGTGGGTGACCAGAACGCCCGCCGCACCCTCGTCGCAGCGCTTGCGCAGCAGCCGGAGCACTGTCTCCCCGGTCTCGGTGTCCAGGGCGCCGGTCGGCTCGTCGGTGAGGATCAGCCGGCGCTCGCCTATCAGAGCCCTGGCTATCGCCACGCGCTGCTGCTGGCCGCCGGACATCTCGTCCGGGAAGCGGTCTGCCTCGGCCTGCAAACCCACTTCCTCCAGCGCCGCCAGCGCTTCTGTGCGTGCTTTGCGGGCCGAGACGCCGTCCAGTTCGCGGGGCAGTGCCACGTTCTCGGCGGCGGTGAGCGCCGGAATCAGGTTGTAGTCCTGGAACACGTAGCCGACCGAACGACGACGGATGGCCGCCAGTTGGCTCTTGGACTGGCTGCCCAGCGGCGTGTTCTCGATCACCACCTCCCCGCCGGATGGCGAGTCGAGACCGCCGGCCAGCGACAGCAGCGTGGACTTGCCCGAGCCCGAAGGGCCCATGACGGCGACCAGTTCCCCGGCGCGGACGATCAGGTCCACGCCGCGCAGGGCGTGGACTTCGGCAGCGCCTTTGCCGTGCGTTCGGGTGAGCTTGCGGAGTTCGAGGATTGCGGTGCCACTCATCTGTTCTTCCCCTCCGTGGTGGCAGTGGCCGGTTCGGCAGCTTCACGATCGGCCGTGTTCTCAGTTCGTTTGGCGGGGCTGGTCCCGCTCTCGCGCGCGTGCCGCAGCACCCGCGCCTCGACATGGTCCAGCCACCGGATCTCGGCCTCGCACTGGAAGATCATCGATTCCAGAACCAGCGACGCGGCCAGCTCCGCGGGGCCCAGCCGCCCCTTGACCCGCGTGTAGTCCTGCAGCGCGGCCAGCGCGTGCTTGCGCTGGGCCTGCACGATCGCCGGCACGTCGACCCCGGCCACCGTGACGGCCAGCGCCAGCTTCACGGCCAGCTCGTCCCGCGGCCGCTCAGCCCGGGTCACGGGTTTGGCGAACCAGGCGAACAGCTCGGCCCGGCCGGCGTCGGTGATGCGGTAGAAGACGTGGTTGGCGGCGTCCTGTCCGGCGGGCTCGACCAGGCCGTCGCGTTCCAGGCGGCTCAGCGTGGTGTACACCTGCCCGATGTTCAGCGGCCAGGTGGCTCCGGTGCGTTCCTCGAACTCGGCGCGCAGTTGGTAGCCGTAGCGCTCGCCGTCGGCCAGGACGGCCAGGAGAGAGTGTTTGACCGACACGTCATCGCATCCGTGCATACTCGGTATGGTTGCGGGTCACGGCTATATAGATACCCGGTATGCACGCCGTGGGCAAGTGCCTTGGTCAGTGCGGCTTCCTCGGCGCGCGGGCAGGTGCGTGGTCAGCTATCCCCGGGGACGCCCCGCTGTCCCTTCGCCTCCAGCATCAGCAAGTCCGCCTCCCGGAAAGCCTCCTCCAGCCCCTGCCCGGTGAGCGCCGTCAGCCCCATCGTCAGCGACACCGGCGTCCCCGGCGCCGAACCGGACCAGTCGTGCGCCGCGACGGCCGCGCTGAGCCGGGCGACGACCTCCCGCGACTCGGCGATCGACGTGCCGGGCAACACGATCACGAACTCGTCGCCGCCATAGCGCGCCAGGAAGTCACCGGCCCGCAGCGTCCGGGACAACACCGCCGCGACCTGCTGCAACACCTCATCGCCGATGAGGTGGCCGTGGACCGTGTTCACCTCCTTGAAGCCGTCCAAGTCCGCCACGCCCAAGACGCCGGACCCGCCGCGCGCCGTCATCGCCGTGACGTACCGCTCCAGGTGACGCCGGTTCGGCAGGCCGGTCAGCGGATCGGTCTGGGCCTCGTCGGCGTACCGGGTGACGTTGCGCCGCAGCTCGTCGAAGTCCAGCCGGGCGGTGATGCCGTCGACGAACAGGTCGTAGACCTGATCGCTGGCGCGCGCCAGCAGATACGTCACCTCGCGATCGGCGGTGTGGGCGGCCGCGAGGTCGCCGGAGGCGATGTGGGCCAGGGCCCTGAGTCGCGGGACTTCGGCCCGTCCCAGCCGGGTCTGCGCGGTCCGGGCATCGCTGAGCAGCTCCAGCGCCTCCGCCGGCCGGCCCTCCGCGATGCGCAGCGCCGCCTCGCCGAGCCGGGCCAGCTCCACGCTCTCCGGGAACTGCTTGTTGCGCAGGCGCAGCAAACGGCGCGCGTCGCCTTCGTAACTCCCGCCGAGCACCGCATACCGCGCCATCGCATAGCCGAGATAGGGAACCTCCATCGCGATCAGGTCATCGGCGTTGAGATGGTCGACCAGATCGCGCAGGACCGCCTTGGCCGGAGCGGTCTCGCCGCGCTGGTCCAGGAACACCGCCTGCCGGACCCGGATCTCCGGGTGCGCCGTCAGCCGCCTGTCCTCGGCGGTGCCGAAGCGCGCGATGTCCTCGGCGTGCTGCTGCGCCGCGACCGCATGCCGATGGAAGCCGACCAGCGAATAGGTGACGGCCATCGAGATCCAGGGCCGGACCGCGCGCTGGTCCGACATCGTCGCCTCCAGGGCCTGCGCGCCGCGCACCAGATCGGTGATGCACCGCTCCAACGAGCCCTTGCGGTAGGCGAAGAACGCTGCGAACGCGTGGAACTCCCCGACGTCCGCCGGCCGGGCGCCGTGCTCCTGGATCAGGGCCCACGCCGCGTCGATGAGCGGCGGGCAATCGCGCAGCCGGTCCATGTTGAGCAGCGCCGACAGCTTGGCCAGCTGCACGCCCAGGATCTCCTGCGGCGCGGTCAGCTCGCCGAGCAGCCTGTCAGCCGTCTCCACGGCCTCGGCCTGCCGGTTGGCCCAGTTCAGGCGCGCTACCGCCAGCCGGGGCTCGGTGTCGTCCCAGCCGGCCGCGCCGGCCGGGCCGTCCCGGCCGGCCGAGGGCGGCAGGCCGTCCGGGGAGGGACCGTTCGAAGGCCGCGGCGGCCCAGCCCTCATCGCCCCCGCCCCCCGGCGATGGTGAGGACCAGCACGTTCCCATCATCAAATAGCTCCGCCGCGCTCGCCACGCCGTAGGGACCACCCCGACTCGCATTCGGGTGGCCATCTGAGGGACCCTTGGAGGGTGAACGCCACGCGCCAGATCGGGCGGGGCCGGCGTCCCGGGCGGGAGGCGGCCTGACACTCCATGGCCGATGACGCGTCCCCCGACGCAGACACCGCGGAAAGTCGCCGGAGCTCGCAGAGAGCCCAGCCCCGGCGCCATCCCGTCGTGGGCGTGGCGACCGCGCTGCTGGAAGCCGACGGCCGCATCGTCCACTGGAGCGCCTCGGCCGAGGCAGTGCTCGGCTACTCCGCCGCCGAGGCCGAGGGACGCCTCGCGATCGACCTGCTCGGCTCGGAAGAGCGCCGCGCCGACATCCTGGAGATCTACAGCAAGATCCTGGAGGGCGAGGACTGGGCCGGCGTCTTCCCGGTCCGGCAGCGTGACGGCGGCATCGCCGAGCTGGAGATCCACACCTACCGCGTCGACGTCGGGCGGCGGCCGCCGATGGTGCTGGCCACCGCGGTGGACGTGCGGGCCGTGCGCGCGGTCGAGGCCGACCTGGCCGTGCTCGACAGCTTCTTCAGCCAGTCGCCGGTCGGCATGGCCGTGTACGACACCGAGACCCGCTTCGTCCAGCTCAACGCGGCGCTCGCGGCGGCCCACAGCATCCCCGTCGCCGAACACCTCGGGCGCAAGGTGCGGGACGTGCTGCCCGGCGGGGAGGGCGCGCGGATCGAGGCGCAGATCCAGCAGGTGCTCCAGACCGGCGAGCCGATCGCCGACGCGCGCTGGGCCGGCCCGGCCGGCGGCGACGCCGAGCACGGCGCCGGCGTGCACGATCACACCTGGTCGGCGTGGTACTCCCGGCTCCAGGACGCCTCCGGGCGGGTCTTCGGCGTCAGCTCGACCGTCATCGACGTCACCGAGCGTCACGAGGCGGAGGAGCAGGCCGCCCGGGCCCGGCGGCGGCTGACGTTGCTGGCCGAGGCCAGTGCGGCCATCGGTGCGACGCTCGACGTCCGGCAGGCGGCCGGGGAACTGGTCAAGGCCATGGTCCCGGAGGTCGCCGACGTGTGCGGCGTACATGTGCTCGAACACCGCTCCCGGCAGGGCCACGCGGCCCCGTACTCCGATCCGGAGGCCTACGTCGTGCGGCGCGTCGCCTTCGACGCGGTCAGCAACGACTTCCCGTACGACGACGTGCCGATCGGGCAGCTGCAGCGGCTGGAGGCGGACTCCCCGTATGCCGATGCCCTGCGGCTGCGGCAGACCGTGGTCGTCACCCCGTCCGAGATGCCCTCGATCATCGCCAACCCGAATGGACGGCTGAGCACGTACTACGCTCGCCGGGCCCAGACGGTGCGGGTCACACCGCTGGTGGCGCGCGGTGCGGTGCTCGGCTTCGTCTCCTACGCGCGGACCGTTGAGCGTGATCCCTTCGACGATCAGGACGTCACCCTGGGCGATGAGCTCATAGCCAGGGCCGCGACCGCGTTCGACAACGCCCTGCTTTTCCAGCGCGAGCGCGAGACCGCCCTGGCCCGGCAGGAGACGCTGCGTCAGGCGAACGCGGCCCAGGGGCGGCTGGCACTGCTCAACGACGCCAGCGTCCGCATCGGCACCACGCTTGACCTGCAGCGCACCGCCGAGGAACTCATCGACGTGGTGCTGCCGCGCTTCGCCGACTTCGCGACCGTCGACCTGCTCGTGTCGGTGATGCGCGGCGACGAGCCGACCTCGCCGCTGCCCGGTGAACCGGTGGTCGTGCAGGCCGTGGCCGTCGCAGAGTCCTTCCCCTCCGGGCTCACCGAGGTCGCCGACGCGGTCGGGAAGACCTCGACCCGCGACGCCGCCAAAGGCTACGCCCGCAGCCTGCGCAGCGGACGGCCTATGGTGATCCCGATCGTCGACGAGGAATCCCTCGCCGCGCTCGCGTCCTCCCCGGACCGGGTCGCCGGGGGACTGGCGGCGGGGATCCATTCCTACCTGATGGTGCCGCTGCTGGCGCGCGGCGTGGTGCTCGGGGGAGCGGAGTTCATCCGCATGCAGGACCGCGAGCCGTTCGGGCGGGCCGACGTGGCGCTCGCCGAGGAGCTGGCGGCGCGCGCCGCGCTGTGCATGGACAACGCGCGCCTGTATCGCAGGGAACGCAGAACCGCCCTGACGTTGCAACGCAGCCTTCTGCCACAGAACGTCCATCGCACGATCGGCATGGAGATCGCGCACCGCTACCTGCCGAGCAGCCGGGTCAGCGAGGTCGGCGGGGACTGGTTCGACGTGGTGCCGCTGGCGTGCGGCCGGGTGGCGCTGCTGGTCGGCGACGTGATGGGGCACGGTATCCGGGCCGCGGCGACGATGGGGCAGCTGCGAACGGTGGCGCGGACGCTGGCCACGCTGGACATGGAGCCCGAGCAGGTGCTGACGCGGCTGGACGCGACGGCCGCCAGCAGCGGCGAGGACCAGTTCGCGACGTGCGTGTGCGCGGTGTACGACCCGGTGGAGCGCTCGGGGGTGATCGCTTCGGCCGGCCACCTTCCGCCGGTGGTCGTGGCGCCGGACGGGACCACGGAGGTGCTCCGCGTGCCGCCGGGGCCTCCGCTGGGGGTCGGCGGCGCGCCGTTCGAGAGCGTGGAGTTCGTGCTGCCCGAGGCCAGCGTCCTGGCGCTGTACACCGACGGCCTGGTCGAGCGGCGCGGGCGCGATCTGGACGAGGGGATCAGCCTGCTGCGGCAGGCGCTGGCCGAGCGCGGCCGGCCGTTGGAAGAGGCCTGCGACGCGGTGCTGGCGGCGCTGGTGCCCGGCGGCGCCGAGGACGACGTGGCGCTGATCATGGCCCGGACGGTGTCGCTGGCCGGCGACCGGGTCGCCACGCTGGCGCTGTCCGGCGACCGGCGCATGGCCGGGCAGGCCCGCGGCTTCACCCGCGGCAAGCTGCGCGAGTGGGGCCTGACACCGTTGAGCGACGTGGGCGAACTGCTGGTCAGCGAGCTGGTGACGAACGCGCTGACGCACACCGGCCGCCCGCGCCAGCTGCGCCTGTTCTGCGACCGCACCCTGACGGTCGAGGTCGCCGACTCCGATCCGCGCGTCCCCACTGTCCGCGGCTTCACCGACTACGAGGAGAGCGGCCGCGGCATCCGCCTCGTCGACGA